>Ga0326514_10000023_pt1 | contig 91885 bp, 86 predicted proteins | sample 3_2548_0518_D_FD_203653 | JGI IMG/M metagenome (GOLD analysis project Ga0326514, IMG submission 203653) | Bovine rumen microbial communities from UC Davis, California, United States - 3_2548_0518 | ecosystem: Host-associated > Mammals > Digestive system > Stomach > Rumen | place: USA... | reverse complement strand
GCCGACGGTTTTTTTGTTTCGGAAAAATTATTTCTAAAAAAGTGTGCCAAAGAAGACGATAGCAGACACATTGAGATTGAAGGGATTCGAGATGACAAAAACTCACAGAAGAAAGGGAGCCGAAAGGCGAAAGGTAGGAACTATGAACATTCAGAAGAAACTTATGACCGTACGCAACAGCATCAAATCCGGAAAGGACGCATACAACGGGTTCGGAAGGTACTCGTACCGCAACGCAGAAGCGATGCTTGCAGGAATCAATCCGCTTTTGCAGAAACAGGGATTGACGCTTGATTTCTCGGACGAAATCCAGCTCATCGGGGCAAGGTACTACATGAAAACGACGCTCACCGTACACGATACGGAAGACGGGGAGACCTTCTCCGTAACCTCTTTTGCGAGAGAACCAGAGCAGAAGAAGGGGATGGATGAAAGCCAGATTACGGGAGCAAGTGCGACTTACTGCCACAAATACGCACTTATGGGCATGTTTGCGATTTCCGATCCGAAGCTGGACCCAGACAGCATGAACAACAACGCAGACAACAGACAGAACAATGTTCCTCCCGTCATTGCTCCGAATCAGTCGGTTGCTCAAATGCAGGGAACCCAGATGAACGGTTCGGCAGGTTCTGAACAAGCAAAGTACCAGATACCGATACCTGGTCATCCCGAGACTTTCGCTCCGCCTTCGAAGTATGCAAGTCATGAACCGCTTGATCCGAAAGGATACTGGAACTGGGGATACAGCCCGAAATGATAAGAGAGGCGACAGGAAGACAGAGGGGTTCGAGTCCCCTCCGCCTATTTAAGTCCGAAAAGCACATGAGAGAGCAGACAGGACAGAGAAAAACACTTGTTGGAGGTGGCGATATGGAAAAGAAGGCTGTTTGGTTGAGCAAGGTTGAGAAGAGCCTTGGACGGATTGCGGAAGCATATGATTATTGCGATGCGGAAACGGGAGATTACGTATATACGAGGGTTGTTTTCGCCTCGGGAGAAGAGCGGGCGTATTACAAATGCAGTGAAGATTACGCAAGAGCGGGCTATGGAGGGTACGAGGAATATTCTGTCTTTTCCCCTTGCTTCCAAGAACTCGGGGAGGCGGGCAGGATTTACCTTTGTCAGAGAGAGAAGGACGCGATAGCGATCCGCAGGACGGGACTTGCTTCGATGTGCCTCTACAAAGTCTCTGCTCCGAAAGAGGAGCGTCTCGTCGGGAAGTTTTTGGCTCTTATCGAGAACAAGGAAATTGTTGTCTGCCCGTCAGGGGATAGGGACAGCGGACAGTGGAAGAAGAAGGTCGAGGGAAACATTCTGAAAGGCAGAGAGCATTTCGTTCTCGATTCGGAAGGCGATATCCCCGTACTCGCAGAGGAAGGCAGAGAGGCTGTGGAGGCTCGGGTCAAGGAGACGGTCATTCCTTTGCCTTCTGAAATAAACTCGCTTGCTGACGGCTACGGAGTCGGGCTGATCGATATGTCGAAGCCCATGACCCTGCAGAAGAACGCTAACGGAAGCCTCGCCCAGACTACTCTGAACGCGATGGAGATTCTGATGAAGGATGAGAGTTTCAGCAAACTGCGGATCAGATACGACAGTCTCGCCGAACTCATCGAAATCAGCGGTCTTCCGAGCAACAGCAGGATGCACGAACTGACGGAGACGGATGTCCTGAATATTAAGGCGAGAATGGAAACCTATGGGTTCAGGAGCAAGAACGAACTGTACGAGGCTCTTATGATGATTGCAGAGGAACACTCGTATCACCCGATTATCGATTATCTGGAAAATCTGCCCGACTGGGACGGGATTGACAGATATTCCGACTTCTTTCCGAAATATCTCGGGGCGGAGAGATGCGACCTCGTAGCGGAGACGACGAAGATGATGCTGACCTCCGCCGTCAAAAGGGTGTATGAGCCGGGATCGAAATACGACGTGTGCGTCGTGTTCATCGGAAAGCAAGGGCTTGGGAAGAGCACGCTTTGCGAGAGGCTCTCCCACGGAGAAAAGTACTTTGCCGACGGACTGAAAGACTTTGGACCGAAAGCGTATGAGATCATCAGGGGAAAGTGGATCGTCGAACTGGCGGAGATGAAAGCGACGCTTTCCGCGAAATCCTCCGAAGAGATAAAGCAGTTTCTCGCTGCGAAGCGGGACAGGCACCGCGATATTTACGAGAAACTTGCGAAGGACAGACCCCGCCAGTGCGTGTTCCTCGGGACCGCGAACAATATGGAATGCCTCCCGTACGATGAGACGGGAAACAGGAGGTTCATTCCCATCGACTGCGACAGGAAGAGACAGGAAATCCACCCGCTTGCGGACGAAAACCTTGATGCCTATATCGACCAGATATGGGCACAGGCACTCCGCGATTATAGGAGCGGGGATGCGGTCAGCAGTCTCGATATGAGGTTCGAAGAGGAACTGAGGCGGAACGCGGACGCTCATATGACGCAGGATTCGAGGGTCGGAGTCATTCAGGATTACCTCGACAGTCAGGCGGAAGGCAAGGTCTGTATTCTTCAGATATGGAGAGAAGCTCTGAAAGAAGACGGATTTCCTGAAAAGAAGGATAGTCGGGAACTCGGAAACCTCATGGACAACAGGATTGAGGGCTGGAAAAACACGGGAAAGACGGCGACCTTTAAGAAATACGGTAAAAAATGCAAGTACTGGGTGAGAACGGAGTTCAACGACCGCGACATGATGATCATTCAGGGAATGCACGGAAAACCCGAGGACTTCATGCTCGTGGACGGCGAGCTTCGGAAGCAGGACGGGAAGAAGCCTGAACAGATTTCTATGGAAGACTGGACGAAGGAACTGGAAGAACCGAGTGAACGGAACGTTCAGCCCGGATTCATCGTCGACACGATTGAGGGTCGCGGGATCGTCATGAAGGGCGAGAGAGCGAACGGAAAGGACGAGGCGTTCGTCTTCCTGCCATCCGTTGGGACGGTTTCCCGCATTCCGACAGACAAGGTCAGAGATACGGGAAAACGGGCGGATTTAACTAAACTGTTCAGCGAACTCGACGGTCTTCTGTGAAAAGCCTCCGCCAGCGGGGAACCGAAAAACGACTGAGTTCCGTTTGGGTTCCCCGCCGGTTTTTCCTTAAAGCCCCTTATATACTGTGTTTCAACCCTTTAGGGAACTGAGGAACTGATAATGTCAAATAAAAATTATGCTCTTATATTTTTAACGGTAAAAAAACAATACAGAGAAAAAAGAATCAAAGTATCGGTTCCCAAGTTCCCTAATGAAAAAACCTGTCCGTAAAAAGAACTGAACGAACAGCCGAAAACGAAACAGAGCAAAATCGCCTGCTTCCTTCCTCTTCAGCGGGGGCTTGTCAGGCGATACGAAGAAAGGAGATAACGATGTACACGAAAGAGCAGATGAACACCGCCTGTGTGACGGAAGTTTACGAATACCTGCTTTCCCGCCACGCGGGAAGTCAAAGAAGGAGGGAGCGTATATGTAAGTCGACCTATATGCATGAAAACGGACATAGTATATGAGAAAAGAAGCAGGTAGAAGAGAAAAGAAAAAACATGACTAAAGGCGAAATATAAAAGAAAGGACCGCAGACGCGGGAGGTGAGAGTAATGAAAAAGTATTTTAACGGGCAGAAATATGACACGGGCGATGCCCGATGCATCGGATGGATGGAATGGTGTAATCCCGGCGATCTATATTATGAGGCGGAGACTCTGTACCGAAGGAAGGAAGGCGACTATTTCCTCTATGGAGAAGGAGGCCCGGCATCGAAGTACGCAACCCGCATAGACTATAACACGACGGGTTGGGGAGAGACGATCATACCGCTGACAGGGAAAGAGGCAAGGGAGTGGGCGGAACAGCATCTCGATGGCGACGATTACGAAAAAGAGTTCGGAACTTCGCTGATGACCTTTAAGGAGGCTTTCGAGGGCAGGAACGAAACGGAAGACCTTGGAATAATATAAAAGAAAAGAGTCTCTACGGAGGCTCTTTTCTTTGTCTTAAACCGAGCGGAGAATGTTAAATCCTTGACGAATTTTCATATGCTGAAAATCCAAAACGCCCCTGGCACCCTTAACAATAGAATAGGGCCGTGTTATGATTAAACCATGAGGAGCGGAACTAAACAGTTCTGACACCGAACCAGAAGTGAAAACCGCCGTCTCCCGATACGGAAGACAGGACGACCTGAAATCTCGTAAAAGGAAACGGCGGTTCTCAATGACTCTCGTCCGAATTAGCAAAGCATATAATAACCCATTATATGATAACGTGAAACGGTCGGGAACGCAACCATTATTTTCGCGCCTTGAAAACTGAATAAGGAAACAGAAGGCGCGATTGCTTGAAGGAGGTGTTCGTTATGAAGACCGCAGGTTCTTGCTTTTGCTCAACACGGAAACGCGATTTGAAATCAGAATGCTTCATGATGGCGAGGTTCATGGCTCTGTCATGGGTCTCGCCTTCAGCGAACAAAGGTCTGCGAACCCTTCACAAGAAAGGAGGCTCGCTATGATGAAACGCGAGGGACAGCGGGAAAGACCGCAACAACATAAGGACGAGTTCAGAATCAGCATCTGCGAAGAAGGCTATGACGACTGGCTGGTCTATTGGGCACGAAAACCGTTCGATGTCGAAAAAGTCGAGGAAAGGTGGCTCAAACGATGGGAAGAGGGTTTTCCGGAAGGAACGGTTTTCGAGCATGAGGACTTCCCTGACAACACGGAACGGTCGTGGAACAGGGTGTTCGTTGCCGTGCTTGGCGGAAAGGTCCTCGAACGGGTCAAGGTCTGCCAGACCGACGACTGTATCGAGGAAACAGGGCAGGAGCAGAGAAATCCGCTCTCCGAGGGAGAAGAGCCGACTTATACAGTAGTAAAATGCGGTGGATATTTTGAGCGGGCACGGAGACTCGCGTTCCCCGAAGAGTACGCGGACGACGAGCCGATGCCTGAACTTTGGTATGAGGTGTTGGTTGACGGAATGCCGAGGCGATGGTGTCGACGGTATAAAACGACTCTCTACATGAGTGTGCCGACCGATGACGAAGACATCGCCCAAATCCCTGATTATGATCCGAGTCCTTACACTTATACGGAGAGACCCGAGCCGCTCAACATGGACGACTACTTGTGGGAACTGGTGGAGTGGTACATCGACGAGCGGAAAAAAGAGCATAGTAAAGAGCAGAGAGAAGCCTCGGAGGATATTTTCTCGATAATCCCTGAAGGTATTGAAGAACCCCTTCCATTTTGAGGACGAGGCGGAGTCGGGATAAACGGAGGCTCGGGGCGGGGCAACCGCCCCTTCTCGAAGGACTCCGAAAGGGATCGCCTCTCGGAGCGGTTCTTTTTATGTTCCGCCTCGTTCCAATCCGACATACTGATTATGAAGAGCAAAGAAGGACAATTGAGGGCAAAATGAAAGGAGAACGATATGTACTGTGAAGATATGATGCTCGGACTGCTGGACGGACTCGAAAGGAGCCCGTACGAAAGCGAAGAGTGGTTTGATTTCGAGAAGAGAATCCACGATCTTGCGACAAGAACGATGCGTGTGCCTTACGAACTCGAAAGCGATGAAGAACTCGAACGGACAATCGAGCAGGAAGCCGACCTTCGGGCAGCGGCGGAGATTTATTTCGCGGAACGAGCGGCGGAAGAGGAAGCATACCGCATGTCAGCGTAAGAGAGGAAACAGTAGGGCTTCCTGAACTCTGTGAGGGCAAGAAGGGAGAGACAGGGAGCAGAAAACGAGAAAGACCAGCGGTTATGACGCACGCTGGTCTTTTTTTTATTACTGCTTGTCCTGTTTCTCTTTATCGTGTTCATCAAGACGAGCTTTGATGATCCTTTCAACGGCAAGTGTCTTTGACTGGCCCATCTCTTCACAGTATTCGTCGAGGCGTTCGACGATTTCGGCATCCATGTAGAAGCTTACTTTCTTCCCTTCCTTTTTCGGCCTTGCCATAATCAGACACCTCCTATTTTCATGACGATACCGTTTCCGAAAGCGATCTGCGTGCCAAGCGTCTTCGTACCTTCCTTGAACTGTACGGTAAATTTGGCATCCTCAACGGATATTATCGTTCCCTCGCCGAACTTCTTATGACGGACTTTATCGCCGGGATGAATCGCAGGTATCTCGACGGGCTTCTTTTCTCCGTACTGGAAGCCTGGTTCAGCAACCCTATCCGCAACCTCCCGTCCGACAACGAGCGGTCTTGTCGGCTTCGCTTCCGTCTTCGGAGTAATGGGTTCTTTTTTGGGTGTGAACGGAGTGATTTTTGAAAGCGGTTTTTCTGGTACAGATGCTGGAACAGAAGCCGAGAGCGGAAGCTCCATGGATGAACCCTGCTGTTTTGCCATCTGCTCATAATCCTCACGGCTGATAACAGTGGAGAACAGACCTACATCCTCATCATCAGAATGCATCTTAATCCCTGCGTACTCAAGACTGGAATCCTCATATCGTTTGAAATTATAAACAGCATCATTCATCAGTTCATCGTTGAACAAGCCCAATGAAACCAGAAGCTCAAAGTCCTTCACAGCAAGGCCAGTCACCTTCTTAAACAGACCGGGTTCAAACTGAGTGATGACATCCTTCAACGAATACTCTCTGAAATCGGTCAGGTACATGAAGATCGGAACCCTTGTGGCAAACTTGATGAGTTTCTCCTGTATCTGCTTTCTCTTTGACTTGTACTCTTTCTCTTCCTCGGTAAGTTCCTTCTTCTGCTCCTTTGTGAGGTCTTTGCCGGTTTCAGCGGCTTCCTTCTTTGCCTTCTTGACGGACTCGGACTTGTTGATGATGGTGTTGATGTCCTGATTCAGAGACCTGAACCCTTCAATGCTCATCAACGCAGCCATGGCTTCAGGGTTGTCGGCAAGACGCTTCAGAGTATCATTGTCAACATTTACAAGAAGAGCGGACTCCCAGCGTCTTGCAAGGAGGGTAGCGGATGTTCCAGACATCGTGATGTCGAGGATTTCCTTCGCATCTACTGGCTTCATGGAAGAACCGTCGTAGGCAAGAACGGGAAGAAAATTGATGAATTCCCCGATTTTTTTCTCGGGATTACTCTCCTTGACGTTCAGTCGGCATCCGTAGTCTGAAATCTGTTTCAGGGCTCTGTCCAGTGCGAAGTCGAACACATAGCACTCGGGTTTCATGATGACTCTGCTTCCATCATCCTGTTCAACTTCCCACGGAGACTGTACGCGGAACGCAGCCTGGAAGTAAGTTTCAGGGCTGGACAGATTACGAAGCATGAAGATGCCTGCCCACGGCTTCACGGTGACGCCTGTTGTCAGCTTACCGCATGACAGAGTGATGGTTTTTGTCTGAAGAGGGTTCTTCATGGAAGCACGCACAGGAGGAAGAGCATCCAGCCCGATACCGGCCTTCGCTCCGGCACACACATTGACCGTGTACTCCTGGCTATAAAAAGCGTTCTGTGGCTCTTTCAGGAGGTTGTACATGGCGAAGCATGACTTCACCCCAGGAAGGAACCAGAGTGTGTGAAGCAGAATTCTGCGAAGCCTTACATCAGCATAAGGCATAACAGGACGCTCACCGCGAGCCTGTTTCAACTCATCCACAGAGGTAGGCATGTACGCACCCCTGATAAGGTCGAGCCACTTCTGAACATAATCCTTGTAAACGAATTGAGCATCCTCGTCTTTTTTCGTCTGCGATTCGGCAGAAAAGAACAGGTTCAGATCGAATTCATTGAATTGCGTGTTCATTGCAATCCGTCTGATGGGGTCGGGAAGCTTGTAAGTCATCAGCACCATCTGGGGAAGAGCGGCATACGGATTCTCTGGCGGTTCTTTCCAATCCCGCTTTGCTTTCTGCTCATCTCCATAGGTCCAGTTGTAAATCTGATTCTCGATGAATTCACCGCTGTTCAGGCTTCTAAACGGCGTTCCTGAAAGATACAGATAGAACCGAGTCGTGATCGGAAGGAAAGACTCGTTATAAGCGTTATCCGCCTCTTCGGCCTTATACTTTTCGATATCAAGGCTGTCATAAGCATCCTCGTTTTCAGACTCGAATAGTTTCTTTGCGTTTTCCCTCCATGCTCCGAAGTGGTATTCATCGAAGATGACAAGGTCCCAGTTCATACTGTGGACCCATTCGTTTTTCGGCTTGATACCGCCTGAAGGGTCTGTGCCGAGGAAATCCTGAAATGAACCGAAGCATACGATAGGCTTCGACGGGTCGAGTTTTTCGGGAGTGATGCCTTCTTTTATCGCCACCTCTCTGGAATAATACTGCCAACCCTTGAAGTCAATATGAGTTTCAAGGTCTTCTTCCCATGCGGATTCCACCGCAGGCTTAAAGGTCAGAATCAGGATCTTCTTCAACCCCATGGCTTTCGCAAGCTGATAGGACGAGAAAGTTTTTCCGAAACGCATCTTACAGTTCCAGAGATATTTCGGCGTGAGATTAGAATTCCTTTTTATCTCTGACTCGTAATAAGCCTTGGTCTTTGCCACGGCATCCTTCTGTTCAGGACGCATCCCGAAACTGTTGGTTCTCTTCACATCAAGGTCAACGGAGTCGATGTAAACCGCCATAACAGCAGATCGAACATCCTGAACGGTGCATCGAAACCATTCCCCGTTCACCTTCGAGATTCCGCGTTTCTCCAACATCCTATGAACCGTGTAATCGCGGAACCGGGTTCCGTCAGCATATAGGGCAGGCATTACCATCTCGACCTTATACGGAGGGGTTTCTGTAGGGAGAAGAGTCGGGTAATGCTCATGCATACGCACTTCAATAGGACGGGCTGTATCGCCCACCTTCAGCATCCCAGGATAATTCTTATCGGAATACGCATATATGATCGGCTCTATGTCTGGCCTTCCATGGGAATACTGGTCAAAAATATCTGACATAGTTTACTCCTTTGAATTGATAAATTCTTCAAGTTGTGTATATACTTTTGATGGCAACAATGCCTGTCCTAATCCATTAGAATGCAGTTCTGCCCAAGGCAAAACTCCCTCAGGATAAGATTTTATCAATTGAAACATCGCATATTTTTTAACTTCTGGTTCTTTTGCATATTCATGATCAGCAAGAATATCCTCTGAAACCTTTTCAACAATACATTTACATTGATATCTAATTTCCTGTATCGGAGAAGTTAAATAGACATAGATGATGTCATCTTTTTCAAATCGTTTCTTTGCTTTCCAGACAAAAACATCTGTTTTTTTGAAATGCTCTGCAATATCAACTTTCTTCGCGTTTACAGGTAATACCCATTTATTCATTACGCTTCTCCTTATTCCATTGGTTTAATATGTGATTCGACAAACTCTATATTCTTTTCGGTCAAATTATATGATTTATACAGTTCTTCATCTGCCCATGGTTTATTAAAATTCTGCATTGGTATATACCGATATGTTTTTGCTGTCGCGTCCTGACTGACTTTGGGTACACTATGACAGAATCGAGCAAACTTTGTTCGAAGATATGAAACAATATTCTTTGCTTGTTCTTCGGTAAGTCCCAAATCACCACCAATCACTATATATGATTCGGTGCATGCTTCATTGGGTTTACCAACAAAGGCATTTAAGTTGTCATCATTCAATTCCGTTCCGATGTTGTTTGCTCTTGGTACAAACACCTTCCATGCATCAATCCATTCTTTATGGGCAAGCACATCTGATCGTTCGACATACCCAACAGACAAACCCTTTCCAATGCACCTTACCGGATCTTTCATTCCCATTTTATCTTTATGATAACGGGCACTTTTTGTAAAGTCCGTAGTAAGACCGAATGGTTTACGAGCGGAAACTATTTTTGAAAAATAATTTCCATCTGATGTTTTCGCCTTTACTTTATCCACGATATCTAAAGCTTCATCATACCGAACAAAGATGTCCATATCTTCATATTTGAGATTTCTTTTAACGACTCTTTTTGTATCGTTTTCGTGTGTTATTACACTCGGTTTATTTAATGCGGAATCAAATGTGCTATCCCAAAGGAAATAACAAACTCCACCTCGAATATTTACTCCAGGAAAACAATCACTTGTGATTGGAAAATCATGTAGCTCACTAATATGCTTGTCATTAAGCATATTTTCTCTAAATTGGTCCAATCCTTTGCCACCAGAATACCAACGAGCAGGAATTACCATAGTTAAATATCGAGGATTCAGTTTTAAGGACTGATTAACAAATAGATGATATAATGGTGATGCACTTGCCTGTGCACCGCCATCCGACAACTGATAAGGCGGATTACTGATTATCACATCGAACTTCATGCTGAAAATCTCCTCTGGGTTAATAGTGTGTATAATTTCATAGGCATGTTTCTCGAGTCCTTCACGAATAGCATCTCCATATTGCTCTTCAGATGCTCCACACCACTTACATTTTCTCCAAACCCGAACCTTTTCACCGTGAACAAAAGTCCACAAGTTTTTCTCTCCTACCCATTCATGTTTACAATTCTTGAATCGGATATTCCCTTCCACATTGTCGAAGCGAGCAATGGAGAACGGGCCATTCGGATACTTGGAACAGTAGACGCTTCTTCTGGAAAGAAGACTCGTCAGTTCTGTTATAGCAATGCCATAGAGCTGTTCTTTACAGATATGGTCAATCCTTTCCTGCAAATCAGGAATCTTGTCTTCCAACCCTTTGATAAGCCTCTTGGCGATTTCTCGAAGAAATACACCGCTTTTACAGGCGGGGTCGAGAAATTTAACGTTCGGGTCTTCAAACAGCTCCTGCGGAAGCATATCAAGCATCTGGTTCGCTACTTCGGGCGGAGTGAAGACTTCATCATTGGACAGGTTCGCAAGGCAGAGAAGAACATCAGGGTTATAGACCTGATTAAAGATATCCTTAGCCGTATCAACCTTTTGCGGAACCACCTTTCCTTTCAAAATTTCAATCATAATCAGCAATCCTCCTGTAATCCGTGGGTCGGTATTCTTTTATCGGATCAGGCATCCACGTACCTGACATTTCATCATAAGTAAAAGTGCTGTGCGGGACTGCTTCGCTCTGGTCATAGTCATCAGAGACTGAGTCCTTACCGCCTTTCATCAGTTCATCCAGGCGGAAATCGCGTCGTTTGATGTTGTCATTTCCTACGAAATCCCACTGTGAAAAGATAATAGGGCTACCATCGTTTTTCAGCATCGTCAGGGTATCTCCGCAGAGGATGTTCTTCCGAAGAATGAACTTTGCGACCTCTCTGACAGCATCGCTCGCTTCAGTCTTCATGACCTTCGTGTATTCCTTATCCCAAATGCCGTACAACCGCTTGATGCAGGCTTCGACGTTGTCTTGCAGCAATTCCACTCCATAGATGCTGCAAAGGGCGGAAATCGCCTTTTTTTCATAATCAGCGGTGAATACCTTCCCTTTATACTTGCTTGCCTTTTTTACGACTTCCAGTTTCCGCCTAAGTATCTCTGCAAGGAAGTTTCCATCACCGCAGGCGGGTTCCAGGAATCGGCTTTCAATCCGTTCCGTTTCTGACTTCACAAGGTCCAACATCGCATTGACTTCCCGTTCGCCTGTGAAAACCTCACCGTGGTCGGCAACACGCTTTCTGGATTTTATCTGTCCCGTTTTTTTTCCTGCCATTATGCCACAACCCTCCAGTCATAAATAATCGGTTCATCGGTGATGCTTTCGTTCCGATCTTCGAGAATATCTGCGAATAGAAAATCCTTCCTCTCAAACATACCGTTTTCTTTTAGCCTCCATTCCGAAAACACCAGCGGACTTCCGTCATCGGCAAGGCAAGTGAGAGTATTACCGCAGATGATATTCCGTTCCATAACGCACTTAAGAGCCGTTATCGTACCGTCAGAAAGGTTGTCAGCGTAAGACTCCGCATATTCCTCACAACAAAGATACAGAAGCCTTTTACGGCTTTCCTGAACGTTGTCTGGCTGTATGTCCACTCCATAGATGGAAGCGACCGCCTCTATCATATGAAGCCTGTATTCGGTCATATCGTATCCGTAAATCCTTGCAACTGATGTGAGTTTCCGCCTAAGGATCTCCATAAGAAAGTTTCCGTTCCCACAGGCCGGTTCCAGGAATGTACTGGTTATCTTTTCCGCTTCTTCTTTTACGAGGTCGACCATAGCGTTGACTTCCCGCTCATTCGTATAGACTTCTCCGAAGTCAGCTACTCGTTTTTTCGACCTTATTTGTTCAGTCATATTGTGAGCCTTTCACAGTTATTATCATGATTAAACATCCATGATTGTATTATATTGTTGTGCTTGAATTCCGTAAAGTATTTTCTATAAAATACCTTATATTACGGTATGTATATGTTGTTCAAAAATCTCTATCCTATTTTGAAAAACAGGTCCTGTGCCTCGCAATCGATTCTTGAAGAGTAAGACCTTTTCATCGTTTTTCAATACCTTTTCATCAAAACAGAGGGGCTATTCCCTCTGTTTTCGTTTATTCTCTATCAGTTCCGAATTCTGCCTAAAAACCGCCTCCGCATAATTTGAGACTTTCAGAAAAGCAACTTTCAAAGCGTCTGAAAGATAATTCCTCTTGGAACACGAAGTGTTCCAAGTGCTTTGGTTTTTACTCTTTTGAAGAAAAAAATAAGGCTTAACGAGCCGTAAGTTCAAAACGAATAAACTTTCAATGCAATATTATAGGCATCTCATTCAAAAATCCGCGTTTCTGACCTATCCTTTGAACGCAACTTTCAACATCACATTTTTAAGAAGTCCCTTCTCAATTCATCTCCGCAGTACCGCTCTCAAACTCTCTTTCAAATGCGATACGCATATAATCTTCCGAACCGCAGGGCGACCACCCGACGTTCCGAAAGAAGTGATTCATATATGAAAATCAATGCGAAACGACGTTGAACGGTTTGCCATTAAGAACCGAAGCATGAAGGAATTGCTCGGGAGCAATTGTTCCCTTTCGATAATTACACCTGTGTAATTTTTTGCGAATTTAATTTCACAAAAGCAATTCGAACACGTCATTATCAAAGACCGACAGGCTTATGAGGACGACGTTCCGTGTTTACAGACATCTGGCTACGGACTGACAGCTTTCATATGCGACGAAGCCTCGGAAGCCCTGTTGACCCCGGACAACGAAAGGAGGGCACGCTAAAATAAAGACAGATGGAAGGAGGTGATCGGGACAACAGAGCGTTCATGACGGCAACTCGTAAATGCTTCACGCGGTCTCCTTCATCGGGGGACCGCATTTTTCAGAAAGGAGGGGATTGATAGGAGACTGAGGGAAATAGTTGAGAGAGAAGCGAAGGAGAACGGAATAAGCAGGGAAGACCTCATCAGGGCGATAGAGTTGTCATTCCTCTACAATAGGGATTCAGTTTCGGCTTGGGTCGTTCAGGCTCTTCAAAACTTCCGTATGTTCGGAGACGCGGAAAGGGTCGCGGGCATCGGATTGTTCAGGCAGACGCTCGAAAGGAACTGGGGGATTCCGCCTGACGTGAGCGAGTCCATCATTCAAATCATTCCTACTTATATGATGGACGACCTCGTCGAGGTTCTCTGGTGCGACGGCACGGGGAGGAACTGCGTTGAGGAGTGTTGCTGTTCCATCCTTAATTACTACAACGGAATGAGGGAGGAGCAGGGATGAAGAAGGAAGAAAAAGACCTGCTCCTTGCGGAGGAACAGGTGATGTGCAGATTGGAAGAACATCAGGTCTCGCCGTTCATCGATTTCGAAGAAGCAGTTGAACGGTTGGAAAGGAGGCGGTTGAGGGAACTCTCGGGAGAAGAACTGATTGATAGGATGACGGAACAGAGAGAGATAGTTGAAAGGAGGTATAAAGCAGGCGAGATTAGCGACGGGGCTATGGAAAACATATCGGAATTCATGGATGTCGTAGGTGGGATTGGGGTTCTGCTCTTCGAGAGCGTATGCAGGTTGCAGGATTGGCTAAAATCAGTAGAGGAGGACTGACGAGCCGTTTCAGAGCAAGGGTCTATGCTCGGGAAATACCGAACAGAGCCACAACTTAAAAGTTTCGACAATGGGGAGGCGACTCCCCATTTATAAGGCTCTTCGAGGTGTCATAATAAAGGATCATTTATGGAAGGAGGGATTTGATGGTTTACGGGTATGCGAGGGTATCTACGAGAGGACAGGCCAGAGACGGGAACAGTTTGGAAGCACAGGAGAAGGCACTGCGGAACGCAGGAGCGGAGGAAATCTATTCGGACGCGTTCACGGGGACAAAATCAGACCGTCCGAGCCTGACGGTTCTCCTCAGGAAGATAGGAGAGGGCGACCGCCTCGTCGTCTGTAAGTTGGACAGGCTTGCGAGATCGGCGAGGCAGGGGGCGGAACTTGTCGATGACCTTCTTCGGAGGGGAGTGTCCCTCCATATTTTGAACATGGGCGTCCTTGACGATACCCCGACGGGCCGTCTCATCAGGCAGATTCTTTTCGCCTTCGCAGAGTTTGAGAGGCAGTTGATTGTAGATCGTACTCGTACAGGCAAGGAGATTGCAAAGCAGAGACCGGATTTCAGGGAAGGTCGTCCGCCCGTCTACGGCAAGGCTCAAAAGGAGCATGCTCTTGAACTTCTCAAAACGCATTCATACGGGCAGGTCGAGAGACTCACGGGAATCAGCAAGTCGACGATGGTTCGGTACAAGCGGGAACGGGGACCTTTGAAGTAATTAGACGCAACGAACTTTTTCTCTTATAAAAGTGCTTCCGCCGAGACTTGTTTTCAACATTTTAGGCGAAACTGGAAAGGAAGGTTTCGCCGAAATGAAGGAAAGAATGTACGGAAAGAAAGACATCATGAAGATTTTTGGGATGAAGAGCGACTGGGCGTTGAAGTTCCTGCGGTTTGCAAAGGTCAACGGACACGGTATTCAAATAGGAAAGGAATACTTCATTCCAGACGATCGATTGCAGGCGATGATGGAACAGTATATGGGCTTGAAAATCGAATTGCCCGCATGATATAATTAACCCGTCGAAGCGGATTTCGACGGGTTTTATAATATTTCGTGGGACACTTTTTCGGGACACTTGGGCCAAACGAGAAAAGGGAGGACGCGAAAAAGCCCGTAAATACAGGGATTGCTCGTCGTAATCGTCTGTTATAACAAGTAATCGTCAACTACAATAAGTAATCGAAGATGCGCTGCATAAATAATCAAGGATGTGCTGAGGAAAAGCCATCCTGGATTTAAAGCTCCCCGGGTGGAGGATACCTGCCAGATGAGGGCAGGCCCTGCATTCCGGGGATTTTTCTTTTGGAGAGACATATCGTTTCTGAGGATCTGAAAAGTTCCGGCAAACATATGCGGAATGAAAGAGAAAGGGGCTGTTGCCATTTACAAGGGACTCTTCTGTATGGTAAGATGACAAGCGGCAAATTGGCTTCTCAGGATGGAGAGTGACATGGAAAAGAATGCAATGAGTGTAGCTTTGCTTGGGCTGGGCACGGTCGGCAAGGGTGTGTACAAGGTGATGAAGACCCAGAGACCGGAGATGCAGCAGAAGCTGAACACGGTCCTGAATCTGAAGAGGATTCTGGTCCGGAATCCGGACAGACATAAGAAGGATGTCGATGACCCTTCGATCCTTACTTCTGATTACACACAGATCGTGGATGATCCCGATATCGATATCGTCATCGAGCTGATCGGAGGAATCGAGCCGGCATACACTTATATCAAAGATGCGCTACAGGCCGGAAAAAGTGTCGTGACAGCCAACAAGGACCTGATCGCGGAGCGCGGCGGAGAACTGATGGAGATCGCTGAGGAAAACCATGTGGAGCTTCGTTTTGAGGCTTCAGTCGCCGGTGGAATCCCGATCATCTCACCGCTGAAGAATAGTCTTGCTGCCAATGAGATCAGTGAAGTCATGGGTATCGTCAATGGCACAACGAACTTTATCCTGTCAAAGATGACAGATGAAGGGATGGAATATGATGAAGCACTCCAGGAGGCGACTGCGCTTGGATATGCGGAAGCGGATCCGACTGCTGACGTTGAGGGTTATGACGCTGCCCGCAAGATGGCAATCATGGCGTCAATTGCATTTCATTCCAGAGTAACTTTCCACGATGTCTATTCGGAAGGCATCACGCACATCACGGCTCAGGATATTGCCTATGCGAAGACCTTAGGCTGGGTGATCAAACTGATCGGGCTGGCTACCAACGGACCGGGGGGAATCGAGGTCCGTGTGCATCCGATGCTGATTCCGCAGGATCATCCGATTGCAACCGTAAGCGGTTCCTATAATGCGGTCTATGTGCGTGGCGATGCAGTCGGCGATGTGATGTTCTATGGAAGAGGGGCTGGAGAGATGCCTACCGCCAGTGCAGTGATGGGCGATGTGTTCTCTGTTGCGCGCCATACGGTATATCATTCACAGGGGTCGACGAGAGATAATGTGTACCGCGAAACGCCGATCCGGAAGATCGAGAATACCGTGTCCAGCTATTTCCTGCGGATGGAAGTAGAAGATAAGCCGGGTGTTCTGGCTACCATCGCCAGTATCTTCGGCAACAATTCAGTTTCCATCGAGCAGGTGATCCAGAAAGACAAGGTCGGGGAGAATGCAGAACTGGTCGTAATCACCAGCCCGGTCAGAGAACGTCACATTCGCGATGCCCTTCTGATCATCAATTCCAGCAGCGTTGTCAAGCGTGTATCAAGTATGATCAGGGTTTATATCGATCAGACAGCTGTACAGAAAAGCCTGTGAATAGACGCAGCAAAGATACGGACGGCGCAGGGTTTTCATTTGACAGCGCATGGTTTTATTCGATAGCGCAGAGCATTATTTGGCAACGTGGAGTTTATATGACAGCACAGGTCTTCAGCATGGTTTCCCAGTATGCTGCCGGCCATGTACTTATATAGTGTTTCATGAATACACATCGTGTTTTACTGATGCTTGAGAGAAGGAGAGATAAGATGAGCAAGAGACCTACAGTACTTATGATCCTTGATGGCTACGGTCTGAATCCGAGAAAAGACCATAACGCGATCGCAGAAGCGGACACCCCTGTAATGGACAGACTGATGAAGGAGTATCCTTTCGTTCAGGGACAGGCTTCCGGTGAATATGTCGGACTCCCGGACGGGCAGATGGGTAATTCTGAGGTCGGACATCTTAACATGGGTGCCGGACGTATCGTATATCAGGACCTGACCCGTATCACCAAGTCCATCAAGGACGGCGATTTCTTTGAAAACCCGGCTCTGAAGGGGGCTATGGAGAATGTAAAGAAGAATCATTCTTCTTTGCATCTGTATGGCCTTGTTTCCGATGGAGGTGTCCATAGCCACATCACCCATATCTTTGCCCTGCTTGAGATGGCAAAGAGGGAAGGAATCAGGAATGTCTTCGTTCACTGCTTCCTTGACGGGCGTGACACACCGCCTACCTCAGGTGCTGACTTCGTACAGCAGGTCCAGGATAAGATGGATGAGCTGGGGGTCGGCAAGATCGGTGTAGTCTCCGGCCGCTACTATGCGATGGACCGTGATAACAGATGGGACCGTATCGAGAAGGCATACAGAGCACTGACCCTTGGGGAGGGTGTTCCGGCGGCATCCGGCGTTCAGGCAGTCAAGGATTCTTATGCAAAGGAAGTTACCGATGAGTTCGTGATCCCGGCTGTTGTGATGGAGGACGGAAAGCCGGTTACCACCATCAAGGATGGCGACTCTATTATCTTCTTCAACTTCCGTCCGGACCGTGCAAGAGAGATCACCAGATGCTTCTGCGATGATGATTTCGACAAGTTCGACAGAGGACCGCGCAAGAAGGTTTACTATTGCTGCTTCACCGACTATGATGTCACGATCGGCAACAAGGTTGTCGCATTCCCGAAGCAGGAGATTACCGAGACCTTCGGCCAGTATCTTGCTGAGCACAACATGACCCAGGCAAGAATTGCCGAGACTGAGAAGTATGCTCATGTCACCTTCTTCTTCAATGGTGGCGTTGAGGAGCCGAATCCGGGCGAGGACCGTATTCTGGTCAAGAGCCCGAAGGTTGCTACCTATGATCTTCAGCCCGAGATGAGTGCACCGGAAGTCTGCGATAAGTTTGTGGATGCAATCAAGTCCGGCAAGTATGATGTGATTATCACCAACTTCGCGAACCCGGATATGGTTGGCCACACCGGAGTAGAGCCGGCATGCATCAAGGCAATCGAGACGGTTGATCAGTGTGTCGGGCGTGTAGTAGATGCCCTGCTGAAGGTCGGCGGACAGATGTTCATCACCGCAGATCACGGCAACGCTGAGCAGCTGGTTGATTATGAGACCGGGGCGCCGCTTACTTCTCATACCACCAACCCGGTTCCGTTCATCCTGGTCAACTATGACAAGGACTACACCCTAAGAGAGGGCGGAGCGCTTTGTGATATCATCCCGACCCTGATCGAGATGATGGGTATGGAGCAGCCGAAAGAGATGACCGGAAAGAGCCTGCTCGTCAGGAAGAATTAAGCTGAGACCGGATTCTGAACTGTTATCTGAGGACGAAGCTGGTTATAGGTGCCAGGTACTTTCAGTACCTGGCACTTTTCGTGCCTGGCACCGTAAAGCAGTAAAAAGCCCTGGACGCTCCGGAGCTGAGATTTTTATGTGCAGAATCTCAGAGCCGGAGCCCCCGGGCTTATATTGTTTCGTCGTCTGAATTTTTCTATTGGGACAAATACATGATGTGAACAAGTTCTCAATTCGCTGACAGAATCTTCACAACTTTGTCACAATACCCCGATATAGTAAGTCTTGTTGGATAAAACAGGTCTGGCAAAAAGATCCGGACTTTTTTATTACAGATATGTTTCCGCATGTCGGCGGGAAAGGAGACTTATATGTTCAGGAGAAAGATATCTGCGAAGGTTCTGGCAGCGGTGCTTTCGGCTTCCATGACACTGACGGCAGCCCCGGCTGTATTTGCTGATGACGCAGCAGATAAGGCGCAGGAAACTGAGTCTGCTGAGACGGAATCCGAACTTGCCCTGGTGGAGGAGACGGACGAAGCGGATGAGGATGATAACAAAACGTATCCTCAGCTTGAGACAACGGCAGGCAAAGATGCTGCTGTGACTGCGATCGATGTGTCCGGCATCGTCGAGGAGTGTATGCCTTCTATCGTCACGATATCGGAGAAGAGCGTCCAGGAAGTCGAGGACTACTTCGGAGATGTTCACAATGTTGAGGAAGAAGGTGCGGCTTCCGGTTTTATCATCGCGCAGAATAATGATGAACTTCTGATCGCCACCAATAATCATGTGGTGAAGGATGCAACGGATGTCACGGTTGCTTTCCCGGTCGATACAGAGAAGGAAGATGACAAGGTTGTTCCGGCAAAGGTCAAGGGAACCGATCCGGGAACAGACCTTGCGGTTGTCGCAGTAAAACTGGAAGATATCAAGGAGGACGTCCTGAAACAGCTGAAGATCGCAGTTCTGGGAAGCTCCGATGATCTGAAAGTCGGTCAGACTGCCATCACGATCGGCAATACGCTGGGCGAAGGGCTGACCGTTACATCCGGTATCGTTGCAGCCCTCAACTGCACGGTGGAGACTTCGGAAGGCACCTGGACAGAGTTCCAGACCGATGGAGCAGCCAACGAGGGACAGAGCGGCGGAGCCGTTCTGAACGCAAAGGGCGAAGTAATCGGTATCTTCAATGCAGGCTATCTGGAAGCTGACAATATCGGCTATGCAGTGCCGATCAGCACAGCAATCCCGGTACTTTCCGAGCTGATCAACCGCAAGACCAGGGACGCCCTCGATGATTACGGGTATCTCGGAGTCATGGTCGCTCCGGTCACGGATGACGCGAGTGAGCTTTACAACATTCCGAAGGGGGCTTATGTAGCTTCTGTTGAGGAAGATTCCGCAGCAGAGAAGGCAGGAATCAAGAAGGGCGATGTCATCACGAAGTTTGATGGATTGACGATCGACTCCCGCGATACGCTCCTCAAACAGATCCAGTATTATGCTGCAGGCGAAAAGGTCGAGGTTACTTATGAGAGACCGGAATCAGGCAATGAGTACAAGGAATACACGACGGAGGTAACCCTTGCGGAGGCGACCGATGAGGTGAAAGAAGCCCGCAAGGCGCAGAATGGCACAACAGATCAGGATTCTTCCGATGACTCTGATTCGGACCAGGATCCGGACAAGGACTCTGATGGCTCCGACGATCATTCCGGATCAGACCAGGATGATGGAGATGTCATTACCCCGCCGTCTGATGACGGCGATCCCTTCAGCTTCCCCTGGGATAGATTCTTCGGCGGAGATGGCTATGGGAACTTCTATGGTCCGCAGGACGGAAATCCTTCCGACGGTTCCGGGAGCGGGGAGTTCTGAGACATGGACACCGCCTTGTCTTTCCAGGAGAAACCACAAGGCGGAACTCTCGTCTCGGAAAAGTGATGATGTAAATCGCCGGTTTATTGCAGAACCGGCAAGTCAGCTGTAATATTAAATATGTACGGGGCGTGAATCCGGCGCCCCGTTTTTATTTAATAAAAATATCTTCAAGGAGCTTCATGATTTATGCGCAGATGCTGCAAAGATCAGAGAAATCCGGGACACAGAAGGATTACTGACTGAGGAAGACGGAGTATGGAAAAGAAAGAATCGATCAAACTGGTCGCGAACAATAAGAAAGCATACCATGACTATTTCATCGATGAAACTTTTGAAGCAGGTCTGTCGCTTGTCGGGACGGAGGTCAAGTCCCTCCGCATGGGCAAGTGCAGCATCAAGGAGGCTTACATCGATATCGTGAACGGGGAGGCCATCCTCTACGGGATGAATGTCAGCCCCTATGAGAAGGGCAATATCTTCAACAAGGATCCGCTCCGCCCGAGAAAACTTCTTCTTCACAGGCAGGAGATCAACAAGCTGTTTGGGGTGGCGCAGCAGAAGGGCTTCACGATCGTTCCGCTGAAGGTCTACTTCAAAGGCTCTCTTGCGAAGATTGAGATCGGGATCGCACGGGGCAAGAAGCAGTATGACAAGAGGGCGGATATCGCGAAGAAGGATGCAAAGCGCGATATGGAGAGAGCGTTCAAAGAGTACAATCGCTGAACCTGGATGGCTTGTCCGGAAAAATCCGGAGCCGGGAAAATCTTCGGAATCCTTCCGGTATTGTACGGCATTATTCAGATCGAAGTGAAAGGCTGATAATTTACGACAACTTTACCTTCCTGACATAAGAACTATTTTTTCATGTGATACTTTTTTCTGGCTGGGTGAAAGAACCCGGCAGAATCTTACACACCAGATTTTTGGATCTGTCAGGAGGAAAACATGAAGAAGAGAATGTATGCGATTACCGCAGCTGTTCTTGCTGCAGCCATGAGTATGGGACTTGCAGCGGTCTCATTTGCAGATGATGCTGATCTGAACAGCAAGACGCTGGATGAGATCACGGAAGCTGCAAAAGAAGAGGGTGACATCGAGTCTGTCGGTATGCCGGACAATTGGGCTAACTGGGGCAATGCATGGAAGGCAATCAATGACAAGTATGGTATCACCCATACGGATGCAGATATGTCCTCTTCTGAGGAACTTCAGATGTTCGCAACCGAGGGCGAGAAGGGCACCAAGGATATCGGGGATGTCGGACAGGCATTCGGTGCTCAGGCAATCGAGCAGGATCTGGTACAGGGCTACAAGACCTCTTACTGGGATGCAGTTCCGGACTGGGCAAAGGGAGAAGATGGCAAGTGGATGATCGCCTACACAGGAGCTACCACTTTTCTTACCAACACCGACATCGTGAAGGATGCTCCGACTTCCTGGGCAGACGTCAAGGACGGAGACTACAAGGTTTCCATCGGTGATATCAACGGCGCTACCGCACAGGCTGCAATCATTGCATCCAACTTCGCATTCGGAGGCGACCTCGATAATCTTGATCCGGCATTCGATTTCTGGACTGAGATGGCGGAGGCAGGAAGAATCAATTCCGTCGATATCACGCAGCAGAACTTCGAAACCGGAGAGGTTCCGATGGGCGTGATCTGGAGCTTCAACGCAGTCACTTATGCGAATGCAATCACCCAGTATAAGATGCAGTACAACATTCCGACTGACGGTTCCATCCTTTCCGGATATGCTTCCGTCATCAACAAGTATGCTCCGCATCCGAATGCAGCAGCACTTGCACGTGAGTATTTCTTCTCGGATGAGGGACAGGCTAACCTGGCAGCAGCAGGCGGAATCCCGACCAGAACGGACGTTGAGATCCCGCAGGATGTACAGGATGCTTCCTTCCATACCGAGGATTATGCGAACGCGATTCCGATGGAAGACACCGAAAAGTACACCAAGGCTTGCGAGACTGCTGTTGAGAGATGGCAGAACGAGATCGTTCCGCTCCTTGTTCAGTAATATGGAGATGTAGCTGGCGGCTCCTTCGCAGAGGCGGAGGAGCTGCCAGCTTTTGTTATCACGAAATTTTTTTCCTGACTTATCTGAGGGAGCTTCATGAAAAGAAAAAAATACGTCTATCTCCTGGCACTTCTGCCGTTCATCGTCCTGACGGTCATGTATGAAATACTACCCCTGATCGGTGTGATTGCCGGAAGTTTCGTGTCAGACGAAAGCGGAGCAGCAACCTTTACGAACTATACGACGATCTTCTCAAAGCTGCTGTATCAGAAGGCGGTCAAAAACAGCCTGAAGATTTCTCTGATTTCTTCACTGGGCGGTATCCTGATCGCATTTCTGGGGGCAAAGTCCTACTATGAAAAAAGAGGCAGGCTGGGTGAGATTTTCATGACCATCCTGAACATGGTCTCTAATTTTGCGGGAATCCCGCTTGCTTTTGCTTATATGATCCTGCTCGGCAACGCCGGGGTCATGGTCCAGTTCGGCCGGCTGACCGGAATCGATGCGCTGGCCAACTTCAACCTGTATTCTTCCAATGGCATGACTTTCATGTACATCTATTTCCAGATTCCGCTGGCAACCCTTCTGCTGATTCCTGCTTTCAACGGCATTCGAAAGGAATGGCAGGAAGCGGCGCTTTTGCTTGGGACAGGCAGTACCGGCTTCTGGATGAAGGTTGGAATACCGGTCCTTATGCCGTCCATTTTAAGCTCCTTCAGTGTCCTTTTTGCGAATGCGCTTGCGGCTTACGCGACTGCTTATGCACTGATGATGAATATGCTTCCCCTTCTGCCGATCCAGATTGCCGGCTGCTTTGTCGGCGACGTAAAGATGCAGAGAGGTCTCGGAAGCGCGCTTTCTGTCGTGATGATGATTCTTATGGTCATCATGATCTTCATCACGAACACCATCAGCAAAAGATTCCAGAAAGGAGCTGAGACAAGATGAAGAAGAAAAATGGACTTAGCGTTCTTCTTATTATCCTGATCCTGATCTGGCTTCTCGTACCGCTTGCGGTGTCCCTGATTTATTCTCTTTTTTCCAACTGGACCGGGATCATCCCGAAGGGATTTTCGCTTGACGCTTACCAGTCCGTCCTGACGGACCCTCAGTTTCTGAAGGCTTTGGGGCAGACGATTCTGGTCTGCATCGTTCCAATCCTGCTGACGAATGTGATCGTGCTTCTGACACTTTTCACTGTGACGGCTTATTTTCCGAAACTGGAGAAATATGTGCAGATCATCTGCATGATTCCATATACGGTCCAGGGTGTCATCCTTTCGGTCAGTATCCTTTCCCTCTATGTGGGTGGAAGCGGTTTCTTTGCGAGCCGTCTGGTCATGCTGATGGGAGCCTACTGTATCATCATTCTTCCGTACACATACCAGGGGATCCGGAACAGCATGAGGGCGGTCAATATGCCTATGCTGCTCGATGCGGCCCAGATGCTTGGCTGTTCCAGAATCGAGGCGTTCTTCAAAGTAGTGGTTCCTAATATTATGCCCGGGATTATCGTCTCATCCCTTCTTGCGGTCGGGATCATCTTCGGCGACTATGTCCTGATCCGGAACCTGGCAGGTTCGACGGTCACGAATGTACAGATGTACTTGTATCAGGTTATGAAGGCAGACAGTAGAAAATCGAGTGCCACATTTATCCTGATCATGCTTGTCATGTTCCTGATTACAGCCGTGGTTCTGGTACTGAGAAGCAGGAGCGAGAAAGGAAAAAGGAACTGAGAATGTCAGAATATATTCGTTTTGAGCATATTATCAAAAATTTTGGCGAGAAAAAGGTCCTGCGGGATATCGATCTTTCGATCGAGAAGGGAGAGCTAGTCACTTTGCTCGGACCCTCGGGATGCGGAAAGAGTACTTTGCTGAGAATTCTTTCCGGACTGGAGGATGCGACGTCAGGCCGGATTTTTCTGGAAGGCAAGGATATCACGGATGTGGCTCCGCAGAATCGTGATATCGGCATGGTCTTCCAGCATTACAGCCTGTTCCCGAATATGAATGTCAGGCAGAATGTGGCGTTCGGTCTGAAGAAGAAACGTGTGCCGAAGGAAGAAATCGACAAGACGGTTTCGGAGATGATCGAGGTTGTCGGTCTGAAGGATAATGTGGATCAGTATCCGTCCCAGCTGTCAGGCGGCCAGCAGCAGAGGGCTGCCCTGGCGAGAGCATTGGTTACAAAACCTAAGGTGCTGCTTCTGGATGAACCGCTTTCTGCAATTGATGCGCTGCTTCGGCATTCTCTGCAGGTCGAGATCAGGAGAATTCAGAAGGAACTGAATATCACAGCTGTTTTTGTTACTCATGATCAGGAAGAGGCGATGGTTATGAGCGACCGGATCAATCTCATGCATGATGGGAAGATCGAGCAGTCTGCCAGGCCGATCGATCTGTATACGAATCCGCAGTCGAGGTTCGCAGCGACCTTTATCGGACATTACAATGTGCTTCCGGCTGAGACATTTGCGAATGCTGTTTCCGTCGCCGGGGCGACCGGAATCTCTGAGCTTCAGAATTATGAGACGGTTGCATTCCGGCCGGAGATCGTAGAGATCAGTCGGCAGGAGAGAGGCAGTGTTCCGGCTGACAGTTATCTTCTCAGGGGCAGGGTGGCGATGAGCCTTCCGCATGGAAACTTCCTGCGCTATAACATCAGCTGCGGGAACGCAACGATCGATGTCGATACGTTGTTCAACCGTGAGAAGTTGTTTGAAGATGGGACAGAGGTCTGGCTGATGGTGCCGAAGGAAGAATGTATTCTGTTCTGAGGATGATTTTTTAAAAGATTAATGAAAGAAGATTATATATAAGAAGGGCCGCTGCATCTGCAGCGGTCCTTTTCGACTCTTAGATGGAGTAGACGAGAGTCGAACTCGTGTCCGAAAGCCAATCCCCTGTCCTTCTACTATCGTAGTCTGTCTATTGACATTCCCTCCGCCGCACGGGAACAGACACCCTTACGGCTTCAGTAGCTTCATGATACGCCCACGCGTTCAAAGCTTTACGCGCGTCGTTTCCTGCAAGTTCGATACCTGAGTCTGCAGTGCAGGTGCTTCAGATCAGGCAGTTGCAGCCGTCAGGCTGCAGCGAGTTCAACGTTGTTATCAGCGTTTATATTTAGGTTGGAATTTAACGCATCGCCCTGCGGATAGCTTCTCCAGCTTCACAGCCCCCGTCGAAACCTTTACTACCCCGAAAACTGTAAACAAAGTATAGCGCCAAAGGAAGGGATGAGTCAACACTTTGGCGTAAACCAACAGTTTACAGTTTACACAGTTTACACCGTTGTTCATATTCTGATCAGCGGATCAGAATTGTCAGAATATTATTGAAATTGTATAGAATTGTCAGGTGCCAGGCACCAGACAATTCTATACAATTCAGACACAATTTACAGCAGAGATACAGCGAATTTTTCAACTTCTGCCATGTCCGTAGTCGGCTCGAAGCGGGCTGCAACATTGCCCTGGCGGTCAACGATGAACTTGGTGAAGTTCCACTTGATATCAGGGTTGTTCTTGTAGTTTTTATCAATCTTCCTGAGCATGGCCCCCATCATCAGTGCCTTCGGTCCCTTGCCAAATCCTTTGAAGCCCTGCTGGCTCTTCAGGTATGAATATAAAGGAAGGGCATTGTCACCGTTGACATCGGACTTGTGCATCTGGTCAAACTTTGTATTGTACTTAAGAGTGCAGAATTCATGTACTTCCTCATCGGTTCCCGGGGTCTGCCCTGCAAACTGGTTACAGGGAATATCGAGGATCTCAAGACCCTGATCATGATACTTCTCATACATCTCCTCAAGCGGCTTGTAGTGCGGAGTGAAACCGCATCCGGTGGCTGTGTTGACGATAATGAGAACCTTGCCCTTAAACTGCTTCAGGGAAATCTCATTGCCGCTGCGGTCTGTTACAGAGTAATCATAGATGTTCATGTGGATGTCCTTTCCGGCTGATAAGCCATAGGTCCGGCAAGCTGCCGTAAATTGTATAAAGATTTCTGAAAACATAAGAAAAATAGGGGGAATTGTCCGGTGCCAGGCACCAGACAATTGTATACAATTTGAAACAATTCGATTGAGCAAAATTATTATAACGCAAGTGAACGGAAAAGGGAAGGGGAAAAATAAATTTTCACATTTCTGACACTGTGCTAAACTATTATGAAGTATGCGCTGAATATTCGTCAGGAGGATCTGATATGGATACATTAAAGGTTATGGTTGTTGATGATGAAGCCAGGATGCGGAAGCTGGTCCGCGATTTCCTTGTAAAGAAGGATTTTGAGGTCATCGAGGCGGGGGATGGTGCGGAAGCCATCGACAAGTTTTTCTCGACCCGAGACGTCGCACTGATCATTCTGGATGTCATGATGCCGAAGATGGATGGCTGGGAGGTCGTCAAGGAGATCCGCAAGGAGTCCAAGGTCCCGATCATCATGCTGACCGCGAAGTCGGATGAGAGGGATGAGGCCCTTGGCTTTGAGCTTGGCGTCGACGACTATGTTTCCAAACCGTTCAGCCCGAAGATCCTGGTTGCGCGCGTGGAAGCGCTTCTCCGCAGAAGCGGTGCCTTCGGTCAGGGCGATGTGCTGAAAGCGGGTGCCATCGAGATCGATAAGGCTGCCCATCAGGTCATGATCGATGGAAAGCAGGTTGAGCTGTCCTTCAAGGAATTCGAACTTCTCACATACTTTGTGGAGAATGCAGGAATCGCTCTTTCCCGGGAGAAGATCCTCAACAGCGTCTGGAATTACGACTACTTTGGAGATGCGAGAACCATCGATACCCATGTCAAGAAACTTCGTGCCAAGATGGGCCAGCGCGGCAACTACATCAAGACCATCTGGGGCATGGGCTATAAATTTGAAGTAGATGAAAGCTCTGAGAAAGAGTGAAGCAGAATAGGTGCCAGTCACCGGAAATGGCAATAGCGGTAAAGATATGTCTCGCGATAAAGTGAAAAAAGGAACAAAAAAGAAGAAAGTCAGTCAGTCAATCTCGAAGCAGCTGACCCTGCTTTTTCTGGCCATGCTGGGAGGCATTCTGCTTTTGATGGTCCTGGCAAATACATTTCTTCTCGAAAAATTTTACGAGAGGAGACTTGGCAACAAACTGGTCAATGTCTTCGAGATGTCAGAGCAGCACATGACGGCGGACGGAATGGATAACTCATACTTTGAGAGAACCTTCCGGGGGCTGACAGAGAAGAACAACATTGTCGCGACGATCACGGACGAAAATTACATCCCGCGCGTCGTATCTCTGGCGGGAGACAAGGGATCCGATATCATGTCCGCCCGCCTGAATGCCTATGTCTGGGGCATCGACCAGGAAGCTCAGCTGGTCAGGAAAGGGGACAACTACGCCATTCAGAAGTACCAGGATGACCATCTGAACAACGTTCCCTACCTGGAACTGTACGGGACTTTCCCTGAGAACAACTATCACATTCTTCTGAGAGTGTCGATCGAGAGCATCCGCGCATCCGCCCGGATCTCCAATGAATTTGTCTTCTATATGATTGCGCTTGCGGCTGTACTCAGCATCCTGCTGACCGAGTGGATCTCAAACAGAGTGACAAGGCCGATCACGGAACTGACCGAACTGTCAGAACGCATGGCAAATCTGGACTTTAACGTCCGGTATACATCAGGCGGCAAGAATGAAATAGGACGTCTCGGAGAGCACTTCAACCAGATGTCAGAAACCCTGGAGAGAACCATTTCCGAACTCAAGACTGCCAACAATGAGCTGCAGGCAAACCTGGACGCCAAGATCAAGGCGGAAGATGAGAGGAGAGAATTTCTGTCGAATGTGTCTCATGAACTGAAGACTCCCCTTGCCCTGATCCAGGGGTATGCGGAAGGCCTTCAGGACTGTGTGAACGACGATCCGGAATCCCGCGATTACTACGCAGGCGTCATCATTGATGAGGCAGGCAAGATGAACCTCCTCGTCCGCAAGCTCATGGCGCTCAACCAGCTGGAATCCGGCTACGATAAAGTAGAGATGGCCCGCTTCGACCTTGCCGAGCTGCTCCGGAACAAGGCAGCCTCCACCAAAATACTGGCAGACCAGAAGGGCGCGGTCATCGAGACCAGGTGCCCGGATGAGGTACATGTCTGGGGCGACGAGTTCAAGGTGGAGGAAGTTCTTACAAACTACCTGAGCAATGCCATCAACCATGTGGAAGGCGCCCTGAAGATCCAGGTCAGAGTCGAGAAAGACCTGGAGCGGCACAAGGTAAGGACGACCGTCCGCAATACCGGCAAGCCGATCCCGGAGGAAGACATCGACCATGTCTGGGACAAGTTCTTCAAGGTAGATAAGGCCAGGACCAGGGCATACGGTGGATCGGGAGTCGGTCTCGCGATCGTAAAGGCAATCATGGAATCATTTCACCAGCAGTACGGCGTGCGCAACGTCGAAGACGGTGTCGAATTCTGGTTTGAACTGGAAGATGGGGACGGAGAGCTGGTCGATGAGGAGATGAGCGACGAGCAGGAGCTTTTCAGTCGCGAGACGGAGAATCTGAAAAATGGCAAGCGGACGGGCACCAATCATTCTCCGATCTTCAGCCGTACCGAAGGATCGAAGGAGAACGATCTGATCTACCAGAAGAAAGAAGAGGAAAAGAAGCGGATCGAGTCAGAGAGACAGGCAGCAAGGAAAGCCCGCGAGGAAGAGGACAGGGCCGTGGATGCAGCCTGGGTGCCGGTCCAGAAAAAGAACCCGACGGAGAAATCATGAAAGAACAGAAAGTGGATGTCATCGTCATCGGAGGCGGTGCATCAGGCATGATGGCGGCCCAGGCGGCGGCAGAAGCCGGGGCTGATGTCCTGCTTCTCGAGAAAAACGAGAAACTTGGAAAGAAGATCTACATCACGGGGAAAGGGCGCTGCAATTTCACAAATGCATGTGAGACGGAAGATTTCTTCAACCATGTTCCATGCAATGCGAACTTTCTGTACTCCAGCATCTACGGCTTTGACCCCGCGTCGGCAATCGCGTGGTTTGAGGCACACGGGATGCGGACGAAGGTCGAGCGTGGAAACCGGGCGTTCCCGGAGAGCGACCATGCATCCGATGTGACAAGAGCCTTATCCGGAGCACTGAAGGAAGCCGGCGTCCGGGTAAAGCTGGATACGGAAGCCGGGGAACTGTTGCTTGAGCGGGAAGCTGAGAAGGGCGATCCTGCAGAAAGCGGGGCCGTGCGGGCATATGGAGTCCGCCTCAGGTCGGGAGAAGTTATCAGGGCGAAAGCCGTGATCGTTGCGACTGGTGGACTTTCCTATCCGAGCACCGGATCGACCGGGGATGGCTATCGCTTCGCAGAGGCAGCTGGCCACAAGATCACACCAAGGACCCCATCTCTTGTACCGCTGAGATGCGCGGAGGAAGATCTGTTCGAGATGCAGGGACTGTCCCTGAAGAACGTGGGCCTGACGATCAGGGATGGGAAAAAGAAAGTCTGCGAGATGTTCGGAGAGATGATGTTCACTCATTTCGGTGTAACCGGGCCTCTGATCCTGAGCGCCAGCGCCCTGATCCAGAATCAGATCAGAAAACATCCGCTGCAGGCTGAGATCGACCTGAAGCCGGCTCTTACACCGGAGAAGCTGGATGCGAGGCTTCTCCGGGAGTTTGAGAAGAGTCCCAACAAGGAAATCCGGAATGTGATCGGTGCCGTCTACCCGGCAAAGATGGTCCCCGTGATCCTGAGAAGGAGCGGGATCGATCCGGAGAAGCCGGTCCATGATGTGACAAAGGCAGAGAGAACAGAACTGCTCGGGAACACGAAACACTTCCACTTCACCGTGACATCACTGGGTGGTTTTAACGAAGCCGTCATCACCCACGGCGGCGTAAATGTCCGTGAGATCGATCCCGGAACCATGCAGTCAAAGAAGACAGAAGGACTCTTCTTTGCAGGCGAAGTGATGGATGTAGATGCCTACACCGGAGGCTTTAACCTGCAGATCGCCTGGGCAACCGGGAGGGCGGCAGGGTACGGAGCCGCGGAGTACGCGGAGAATATATAGATAGAGGGGCCTGGCACATTTTCAGGCAGAGAGGGAGATAAGATGAGTTTCAATATCGCAATCGATGGGCCGGCAGGGGCCGGCAAGAGCACCGTAGCCAGGATGGCAGCCGGAAAACTTGGATTTGTCTATGTGGATACCGGGGCGATGTACCGCACGATCGCGCTCTACATGCTGGATAATCATGTGGATGTAGATGACGAAAAAGCCCTTACAGAAGCCCTTTCGAAGATCGAGATCGGCCTTCGCTATGAGAACGGAGCCCAGCAGATGATCCTGAACGGAGTCAACGTCTCAGGCTGCATCCGCACTCCGGAGGTTTCGGCGCAGGCCTCCGTCACGGCTGTAAAACCGCAGGTACGCGCCAAACTGCTGAACCTGCAGAGAGATCTTGCAAAGAAGGAAAATGTCATAATGGATGGTCGTGACATCGGCACCAGGATCCTTCCGGACGCCGGGCTCAAGATCTTCCTGACTGCCTCCTCGGCAGAGAGAGCAAGGCGCAGATACGCGGAGCTTCAGGAAAAAGGCCAGGACTGCGATTATGATCAGATCAAAAAGGAGATCGAGGAAAGAGATTACCGTGACATGCACAGGGCAGAAGCACCGCTGAAGAAGGCAGACGATGCAGTCTTCCTGGATACGTCCGATATCGATGCGGAGCAGGCGGCAGAGAGGATCGTCAGCCTGGCAAAGGAGAGAATGTAACGTGCAGGACAAAATCAGGGAACTGCAGAGGAGGATCGCAGACGAAAAAGATCCGCTGAAAGGCCGGCTTTGGGTATCGGATGACGGAGAAGGAGCGGTCTATCTGGCAAAAAGCGCCGGCTTCTGCTTTGGCGTACACCGTGCAGTCGACATGGTTTACGGCAAGGTCAGGGAGAAGGACTTTCCAATCTATACTTACGGGCCGATCATTCACAATGATACGGTTGTCGGGGACCTCAGAAAGAGCGGCGTAGGCGTGATCGACAGTGAGGAGGATCTTTCCGGAATCAGCAATGGAACCGTCGTCATCCGGTCGCATGGTGTCCCGAAAAGGATCTGCGACCAGATCGAAGAACGGGGACTGACATTGCTTGACGCAACCTGTCCTTTCGTAAAAAGGATCCATGAGATTGTAAAAAAGAAAAGTGCCGAAGGCTATCAGATTGTGATCTGCGGCAATGCGCATCATCCGGAGGTCGAGGGAATCATGGGATGGTGCAGCAGTCCTGCGATCGTGATCACTACGGAAGAAGAGGCAGAAGCAATTGCAAAGAAGGACTATGGAAAGCCGCTTTGCATCGTGAGCCAGACAACATTCAACTACAAGAAATTTGATAAATTAGTTGAAATTGTTAAGTGTTTGCGTTATGATGAACCTGCTATATTGAATACTATATGTAATGCAACGGAAGAGCGGCAGACGGAAGCCAGGGCAATCGCATCACTCGCGGATGCTATGATCGTGATTGGCGGCAGAAACAGTTCAAACACACAGAAGTTGGTGGATATCAGCAGGAAAGAGTGTGAAAACACCTTTTTTGTTCAGACTTTCGATGATTTGAATCTTCGGCTAGTGCCATCCAGGGGCATCGTTGGTATTTCAGCGGGGGCATCTACCCCAAACAATATTATCGAGGAGGTTTCAAAACAATGTCGGAAGACAATACTTTTGAACAGATGCTGAATGAAACATTTAAGCCGATTCATGTTGGCGAGGTCGTTGAAGGAGAGGTCATCGACGTAAAGCCGGATGAAGCCATCCTGAATATCAACGGCAAGTCAGACGGAATCCTTACGAGAAGTGAGTATTCGAATGAACCGTGCGACCTGACTGAGAAGATTCATGTCGGCGATAAGATGGAAGTCAAGATCATGAAGGTCAATGATGGCGAAGGCCAGACCGTTCTGACATATAAGAGACTTGCTGCTGAGAAGGGCAACAAGAGACTTGAGGAAGCTTTCAATACGCAGGAAGTTCTGAAGGCTCCGGTAGTACAGGTTCTGTCCGGCGGACTCTCTGTCGTTGTCGAGGGTGCCCGTGTATTCATCCCGGCTTCCCTTGTTTCCGATACATACGAGAAGAATCTCGATAAGTACAAGGATCAGGAGATCGAGTTCGTTGTTACCGAGTTCAATCCGCGCAGACGCCGCATCATCGGTAACCGCAAGAAGCTTCTTAACGAGCGCAAGAAGGAGATGCAGAAGGAGCTGTTCGAACGCATCCATGTAGGCGATATCGTCGAGGGTGTTGTCAAGAACGTCACTGACTTCGGCGCATTCATCGATCTTGGCGGAGCAGACGGACTTCTTCATATCTCTGAGATGTCCTGGGGCCATGTTGAGAACCCGAAGAAGGTCTTCAAGGTTGGCGAGAATGTCAGAGTCCAGATCAAGAACATCAATACCGAGAACGGCAAGATTGCTCTTACCCGCAAGTTCCCGGATGAGAATCCGTGGAATGCTGCTGCTGAGAAGTATGCTGCAGGCACCGTAATCAGCGGCAAGGTTGCACGCATGACTGACTTCGGCGCATTTGTAGAGCTTGAGCCGGGCGTTGATGCACTGCTTCATGTATCACAGATCTCTCGTGAGCATGTGGACAAGCCGTCTGATGTTCTGAAGGTTGGACAGGAGATCGAGGCTAAGATCGTTGACCTGAAGGTTGATGATCACAAGATCTCTCTGAGCATGAAGGCTCTTGAGAGCCAGGATCCGAAGGAAGAAGAGTCTGACGAGCAGTAATCGATAGTCAAAGAAAATCCAGGGGCTGCGGAATTCCGCGGCCCCTTTTTCTGGCTCAGCCGGACAGGCAGTGCGGAAGAGTAGACAGAACAGACAGAAAAGACAGAACGGGCAGAGTAGACAGAACAGACAGAACAGATACAGCAGGCAGAGAAAGGCGTACATGATTGCAGAGACCCACAGCTTGAAAGTGGATGAACGTTATCTGAAGGCGTCCGGACTTGATCCGGCATCCTGCATCTATTTCGATATCGAGACGACCGGCCTCAAGGCGGAGACCTCACATCTCTACCTCATCGGATATGCAGTCCGGATCCGGGAGGGAGCCTTTCAGGTCGTTCAGCTTTTTGCAGAGGAGACCGCAGAGGAAGGAGACATCCTGGGAAAGTTCCGGGAAGTCTGCAGCCGCTACCAGACGGTGATCCACTTCAACGGAGACCGCTTCGACATCCCGTACCTTGAGAAAAAATATCAGGAACATGGGATGGATTCCCCCTTCAAAGGGCTTGATACGATCGATATCTACCGCAGGATCAGGCCATACAAAGGTGTCCTCGGCCTGGAGCACCTGAACCAGAAGTCTGTGGAAAGATTTCTCGGGATCAGGCGGAAGGATCCGTATGACGGGGGCCAGCTGATCGACGTCTACCGCTTCTACCGCGACCATCTGTCTCCGGACCCGGAAGCGGACCTCCGGAAGCTGATGCTTCATAACTATGAGGATGTGCTTGGCATGTTTTCCCTGACGGAGCTACTCTCTTATTCTCTTGCAATGGAGGCTGGAAAAAGGGAAGACTGTCCTGTCACCGCAAGGCTCCGGACAAGCCCGCTTTCTCTGGATGGGGAGAAGCGTCATGACCGCCTGGAGCTGAACTTTTCCCTTCCAGTTCCGGTCCCGGTTCCTGTAACGCAGGAAGAAGAGAACTATGAAGTAAGCCTGTCCGGTTCGGACTGCCAGGTGAGCGCATATGTGAGAGAAGACCGGCTGAGCCATTTCTTTGAAGACTATAAAAACTACTACTATCTGCCGGAGGAGGACCGGGCGATCCACAAGTCGGTCGCCCAGTTTGTGGACACAGAGCACAAAGTCAGGGCGAAGGCGGACAACTGCTATGTGAAGAAGCAGGGGCGCTTTCTCCCGGTTCCCGCAGGCACCAGGCTTGATGAGAAGAAGTATCCGGTCTTCAAGGAATCGAGGAAGGACAAATGGTCTTTTGTCGAACTCACCGACCGGCTTCTGGAGTCTCTGTGCGGACCGTGCGGAGAAGGCAAAAGCGAGGCTGCACGAAAGTACCTGGAGCTGCTTTTGGGGGCAGACTCGAAGAAGAGGAAGGGCAGCCGGAAATAAAACAGGGAAAGACCCGATAAAGGGGATTTCCAGATATGAGGGAGGCTTTATTATGACGAAACCGATTCTTGTAATCATGGCGGCGGGTATGGGCAGCCGCTACGGCGGACTGAAGCAGATCGACCCGATCGATGAGCAGGGCCACATCATCATGGACTACTCCATCTATGACGCGAAGCGGGCAGGCTTCGATCAGGTGATCTTCGTCATACGCAGGGAGCATGAGCAGATCTTCCGCGAAGCGATCGGAGACCGGATCGCGAAGACGATGAAAGTCCACTATGCTTTCCAGAGCCTGGACGATCTGCCGGAAGGATACCGCGTTCCGGACGGAAGGACGAAGCCATGGGGTACCGGACATGCGGTGCTGGCTGCGAGAAAGTACATCCATGGACCATTTGCGGTCATCAATGCGGATGACTACTACGGAAGCGAGGCATTCAGCCTGATCTATGATGCACTGGCGCATACCGGGGCAGATGCCGGGGCCAATCCCGAGATTTACACCATGGTAGGCTATCTGCTGAAGAATACGCTGACCGACAACGGCTATGTTTCGAGAGGAGTCTGCACTCTGACAGAGGACGGGAAGCTCGATGCCATCACGGAGCGGACAAGAATCATCCGCAAGGGCAGGGATGCGGCCTTCTCCGAGGATGAAGGCAGGACCTGGACCGGGATCGCAGGTGATTCCGTCGTCTCCATGAACATGTGGGGATTTCCGGAATCTTTCATGCACCACCTGAAGGAAATGTTCCCTGCCTTCCTTGACCGGACCTTGATGGAGAACCCGCTGAAGGGAGAGTTTTTCCTTCCGTTTGCTGTCAATGATCTGATGGATGAAAAGAAGGCTGAGGTAAATGTTCTCACGACCCATGATGTCTGGCACGGGGTCACTTACCAGGAGGACAAGAAGGATGTCACCGCTGCCATGAAGGAACTAAGGAAGAAGGGGCAGTATCCGGAAAAGTTCTGAACGACTCCCTGCCGGAAAAACAACGCAGCCATACTGACCTTGCCGCAGGCGAGGTGCGGAAGTCATCCGGAGGAATGGTTATATCCTGTGAAGGTTTGTTTCACAATAGTGAAATTTTTGTCAATTCATAAAGTTAGAGAAGCCTAAGTACTGTACTTTTTTGTTTGAATATGCGAGAATATGGGCTGAACAGTGAACTTCTACATTGTTGAAAGGAGTTTTTAACATGATTTATTCACGTGAAGTAGAAGACATGTGCCCGGTCACACAGGGTGTGCACCATGGCGCTGCTCCGATCCCGGAGGAGGCCAAGTGGGTCAAGTCAAAGAAGGTCGAAGATATCTCCGGTTACACACACGGCGTAGGCTGGTGCGCACCGCAGCAGGGTGCCTGCAAGCTTTCCCTGAACGTCAAGGATGGCGTGATCCAGGAAGCTCTGGTCGAGACCATCGGCTGCTCCGGTATGACGCATTCCGCAGCTATGGCATCTGAGATCCTTCCGGGCCTTACCGTTCTGGAAGCTCTGAACACCGACCTCGTGTGCGATGCAATCAACACCGCTATGAGAGAGCTGTTCCTTCAGATTGTCTATGGTCGTTCCCAGAGTGCATTCTCCGAGAACGGACTGCAGATCGGCGCAGGTCTTGAGGACCTTGGCAAGGGAACCCGCTCCATGATCGGAACCACCTACGGTACTCTGAAGAAGGGACCGCGTTATCTTGAGCTGACAGACGGCTATATCACCGATCTTGCTCTGGATGAGAATGATGAGATCATCGGATACAAGTTCGTGAACTTCGGCAAGATGATGGACTTCATCAAGGCCGGCGACGACGCGAATACTGCCTTCGAGAAAGCATCCGGCAAGTATGGACGTGTAGCAGACGCGGTCAGATTCATCGATCCGCGCAAGCAGTGATGAGGGGAGGATGTAGAGATGCCGTTATTTGAATCATATGAGAGAAGAGAGCCTCAGATCCTCGCTGTACTGAACAAGTACGGAATTTCGTCGATCGAAGAGTGCAAGACTATCACCGAAGCAGCAGGCTTGGATATCTATCATCTGGTAGAGAGCATCCAGCCGATCTGTTTCGAGAACGCAAAGTGGGCATACACCGTAGGCGCGGCCATCGCAATCAAGAAGAACTGCCGCAAGGCTGATGAAGCTGCCGCTGCAATCGGGGAAGGCCTTCAGGCATTCTGCATTCCGGGATCCGTTGCTGACCGCCGTAAGGTAGGTCTTGGACACGGCAACCTGGGCAAGATGCTGCTTGAGGAAGGTACCGAGTGCTTCTGCTTCCTGGCAGGCCATGAGTCCTTCGCAGCTGCTGAAGGCGCGATCGGTATCGCAGAGAAGGCGAACAAGGTCCGTAAAAAACCGCTTCGCGTTATCCTGAACGGCCTTGGAAAAGACGCAGCACAGATCATTTCCCGTGTCAACGGATTCACTTATGTTGAGACCGAGTACAACTACGCTACAGGCGAGCTGAAGGAAGTCTTCAGCAAGTGCTATTCCAAGGATCCGACCAGCCCGCGTGCACTGGTAAGGTGCTACGGCGCGAATGACGTCCAGGAAGGTGTTGCGATCATGTGGCACGAGAACGTGGATATCTCCATCACCGGAAACTCCACCAACCCGACCAGATTCCAGCATCCGGTAGCAGGCACCTATAAGAAGGAGCGCCTCGAGGCAGGAAAGAAGTACTTCTCTGTTGCATCCGGCGGCGGCACAGGCCGTACCCTTCATCCGGATAACATGGCAGCAGGTCCTGCTTCCTATGGCTTCACAGATACCATGGGCCGTATGCATTCCGATGCACAGTTCGCAGGTTCTTCCTCCGTCCCGGCACACGTCGAGATGATGGGCCTGATCGGCGCAGGCAACAACCCGATGGTCGGCATGACTGTATCCACAGCTGTTTCCATCGAAGAGGCAGCAAAGGCTGGCAAGTTCTAAACAGTTCTAATCGCAGTAAAAAAGCGGACCCCGTGTTTGCACGGAGGTCCGTTTTTTTTCTAATGCGACGTCAAAACTTCTGAGATCATGGCTGCGCAAAATTGTGGCGGCCATGAAAACTCCCCGCGGCGGCAGTCCCATGGCTACGGCTATGCGACGAAGAAAACATCTGGAAGCCTGCAAGCCGCTGGGGGATTATTCCTGGTTTGTGGCGAAGATCCGGTCCAACTGTGCTGCGATGGGAATCGAACAGGCGGTCGATGAGGCAGTCAGCAGTATGCCGGATAATTTTGTCCTGAAATCGTTTCTTGAGGCACATAGGGCGGAGGTGAAAGGTATCATGGAAACTGAGTATAACGAAGCGGAAGCTATGAATCTGTTTAAGGAAGATGGAAGAGCAGAAGGTATGGATGTCCTGTCCAGATTGATTGCTATTTTGCTCAAGAATAAGGATTATGAATCCATCGAGAAAGTGTCTTCTGACAAGTCCGTGAGAAATCGCCTGCTTCAAAAATACCATCTTGTTTAAGGTTAAACCGCAAGCAATGAAGAGAGCAGGTATGTTGGGTGAAAACAGACCTGCTCTTATTATATGAAGGCGACAAACCACGAAGCATCGTCAATGCCTGCAATGCGAAGCCCTCTGAGGACACGGGAAGGTACTTATGTAGCGCTCAGATCCTTTTGAGTACTTCCGGCAGGAAGTCTGCGAGATCTCCGGCTTTCATGCTCCTGGCTCCAAGGACTTCTGCTGCCTTATCACCTGCAAGGGCGTGGAGAAGGACGCCTGTCTTCGCAGCTTCAAAAGGAGCGAGCCGCTGGGCCAGCAGGGAGCCGATGATCCCGGTCAGGGTATCGCCGGAGCCTGCGGTCGCCATGCCTTCGTTGCCCAGGGTGTTCAGCATGATTTCATTACCATCGGTGACGACGGTGCGGGCACCCTTGAGGACGGTGATCAGGCCGGTCCTGCGGGAGTAATCGGAGGCAATCTGAATCGGGTGGGAGACGATATCTGAAACGGTCAGACTGCCTTCCGGCTGCGTGGATGCTTCATCAACGGCCTGTTTTTGACCCGCAGCCAGAAGTCTTCTCATCTCTCCCGGATGTGGAGTGATGATCGCCGGGATGGCGTTGATCGGTGAAAGCTGTGGATGCTGTGCCATCAGGTTGAGCGCGTCGGCATCGATGACGACAGGTCCTGCATAGTTTCGCAGCAAATGTGTTAGAAGGGCTATGCTCTGGGCGGTCGTGCCGAAGCCGGGACCGACTACAAGGGCATCGCACCAGGTAAGCCAGCGGTCGACCAAAGCGAAGCCTTCCTCTGAGAGGGGAGTCGTCTGGTGCGCATACAGATTCTGGGAGGACTCTCCTTGTGAAAGGATAAAGTCCCCGGATGGCTCAGCAGCAGATGCATCAGCCCCGGCAGCTGTGGCAGAACCGTTAGCCTGTGAAACGGCGGCACACTCCGGATATTCCGGCCATGGCGCGAAGATCGCTTCCGGCACTGCCGTATGGATGGCAAGCCGGTTGTCCGGATGGGTCAGTAGACAGACCATGCCGACTCCTGAGCGGAAGGCGGCTTTGGCCGCGAGAATGGCGGCACCGGCCATGCCGGAGTTTCCGGCAGCGATCAGAAGCTTGCCGTGGGTGCCTTTGTTGTCATCGGCGTGTCTTCGCGGAAGGAGAGAGGGCAGGTCGGATTGATCGAGCGTGTAAACAGGTTCGTCAGATTGCTTCCCAAAGGCTGCTGAAGGTGCTGGAGAGGGAGAAGCAGTCTGTGGGCCGCTTTCAATATTGTTTCCGGAAAAGGCCATCTGAGCACTGAAAGTTTCCCGGAAGCTGCCGCCTGCCCGGTATTCATCGCCTGTTCGATATTCATTGCCTGGCCGGTATTCATTGATTCCCACATCCGCTACGATCAGCTTTCCGCAGTATTCTTCTCCTGGGAAGAGCTTCTGGCCGACTTTCTCATACTGAAATGTGACGGTCACGTCTGCTTTTACCGCGGTTCCCTGGATCTGTCCGTCGTCGGCGGAGATTCCGGAGGGGATGTCGACGGAGAGGACAGGGGTATCTGCACGGTTCACCGCGTTGATCACATCCGCATACCTTCCTAGAACCTGGCGAGAAAGCCCGATACCGAACAGGGCGTCGATGATCAGGTCATAGCCATGGATGTCAGCATCGTCAGGCAGAGTGATGCCGCCATAGTTCGTGAAAATCATTTCCTCCAGGCGGCACTGGTCGGTCATGCCAGCATGCTTGCCGAGGAAGAGGACGTCTGCCTTCACGCCGGCAATCAGCAGAAGCCTTGCAGCCGCGAAGCCGTCGCCGCCGTTGTTGCCGCTTCCGCAGAGGACAAGGACTTTCCGGGGATGGAACTCATCGATCGCTGCGTCGCGGACGGCAAGGGCTGCCCGCTCCATCAGGGCCTCGGATGGGACCTTGAAACGTTTGATGGTAGATATGTCGCATGATTTCATCTCTGCGGCGTTCAGAAGATATCGCATATGAGAATCCTCCTTAAGGGACATATGATATAATACTATTTTATCAGAGTTATCTGCGAATGAGCAGAAAAGTATCAGAAGCTGATATAGGAATCTACCTGGACCCGGATGCACAGGGCTTTTATCTCCCCCTTCCTTCTTTACACACAGACCCCTTTCATGGTAAAACAGTGAAAATTGCTCTGTTAAGCTGATAGAGGATGACGCGTGTGACAAAAGGGATAATTGGGCACACGCCGCATAGGATGAAAGTGATAGCGCGCCCAGGGCGTGCGGAGGAGGACTCAGTTGGAAAAGAAACCATTCGTTACGCTGGACCAGGTAAAGGAGATCGCGAAGGATTATCCGACTCCTTTTTACCTGTATGATGAGAAAGGGATCCGCGAAAACGCAAAGAAGGTGAACGAGGCCTTCTCGTGGAATCCGGGTTTTAAGGAGTATTTTGCGGTCAAGGCGACCCCGAACCCATACCTGATGAAGATTCTGCACGAGTATGGCTGCGGGTCGGACTGCTCCTCGCCGGCTGAGCTGATGCTGGCGGAGGCATGCGGGATCACCGGTCACGAGATCATGTACTCATCCAACGACACCGCGGCGGAGGAGTTCCGTTATGCGGCTGAGCTTGGTGCGATCATCAATCTCGATGATATCACCCACATCCCGGTCGTGGAGAAGGTCCTCGGAAAGCTTCCGGAAACTATGAGCTGCCGCTTCAATCCGGGCGGGGTCTACAAGCTGTCCAACGGGATCATGGATAACCCGGGTGACTCCAAGTACGGGATGACCGAAGAGCAGATCTTCGAGGCATACCGCATCCTGAAGTCAAAGGGAGTGAAGCACTTTGGAATCCATGCTTTCCTGGTCTCGAATACGGTGACAAATGATTATTACCCGACTCTTGCAAGGACTCTTTTTGAACTTGCGGTACGTCTCCAGAAAGAGACCGGCTGCCATGTCGAGTTCATCAACCTGTCCGGCGGCGTCGGCATTCCTTACCGTCCGGGCCAGGAGCCGAACGACATTCTGAAGATCGGGGAAGGCGTCCACAAGGTCTACGACCAGGTCCTGAAAAGAAATGGGATGGGCGACGTGAAGATCTTCACGGAGATGGGCCGCTTCATGATGGGACCTTACGGGGCACTCGTCACAAAGGCGATCAATGAGAAGCACATCTACAAGGAGTACATCGGTGTGGATGCCTGCGCGGCAAACCTGATGAGACCGGCTATGTACGGCGCTTATCACCACATTACGGTCCTGGGCAAGGAGAATGAGCCGCATGATCAAAGATACGATGTAACGGGGTCTCTCTGCGAGAACAACGACAAGTTCGCGGTCGACCGCGACCTGCCGAAGATCGACATGGGCGATTACCTCTTCATCCACGACGCGGGCGCCCACGGATTCTCCATGGGCTACAACTACAACGGAAGACTCTGGTCCTCCGAGCTTTTGCTGAAGGAAGACGGCAGCGTGAAGCTGATCAGAAGGAGAGAGATGCCGAAGGATTACTTCGCGACATTTGACTGCTTTGAGATAGGGCAGAAGCTGGACGAGATCGCGGCCAGAGAGAACTTCTGAGCAGGAAGAAATACATCAATAGAAGGGGCAGGCATCGATCGGAATGCCTGCCCTTTTTTAAATCAGTTTTTTCTGCCTGATGTCACTTTGGGCAGGTTCCAGCGGAACCTGACAGCCAGGCAGCGGATCAGGATGACTGTGAAGAAACCTATGAGGATCGGAATGACACTCGAATTATAGCAGGTTCACAGGCAGTTTGTTCACAGAAGTTTCTTTACTTCTATGCGTATCGTGTGTATCATAAAAGCATTGGAGGCATATCTAAGATGAAACTGATCTATCCGGCAATCTTTACACCCTACGATGATGATACAGGCTATGAGGTATCTGTTCCTGACTTTCCGGGATGCTTTGCAGGCGGCGATGCCCTTGCCGAGGCCATGGACAACATCACAGACGAGGCAGCCCGGTATATCCTCATCCATATGGAAGCCGGCGACAACATTCCCAAAGCCTCTGAATATCAGGACATTCACCCGGATGGACCGAAGGCTTTCGTAAGCCTGCTGCTGATTGATATGGGTGCCTACTCCGACTCTCATGCAGAGAGGTCCGTGAGGAAGAACATCACGATCCCGGCCTGGCTGAACGCATATGGAGAAGCCAGAGGCGTCAACTTCTCAAGGCTGCTGCAGGACGCCCTCCTGGGACTGACGCAGAGTGGAGAAGACTGATTTTCCGTGGCGGAAGAACATGGCCAGGCACATTTCCAAAAAGCGAATTGTCAGGGACTTCCGGATGTGTTAGAATCAATCCTACAGTTCAATCCCTTTTATGCCGGCATGTCGGAATGGCAGACGAAGCAGACTCAAAATCTGCCGAAGGAAACTTCGTGTGGGTTCAAGTCCCACTGCCGGCAGGATTTGTGAAGCAGGTGATACGCAAAACAGCGTATTTACCTGCTTTTTTGCGTGAGTATAGATATCGTTATCCAGTCGGGACTGGAAGATGTTCTGGAAAAGATTCATCTTTTTGACAAAAGGTCTGTCTGGTACCCGGCAGCCGGAGCAATGATCTCAGAGGATCACATGCTGCCTCCGGTATTCCGATACCATCCGGCGGCCTGTTTTATATTGCAGTGCCAGGTTGTAGATTCTGGAGGAGTAGAGGGTCTCATTCAACATCGTCCTTGCCTCCTGGTCCAGCATGCCTTCTCCGGTCCTGGCGGAAATGTGCATCGCGTCAGGGACATTTGCGACCAGAGGGAGCTGAGAGTGCGTACGGATCTGCCTGAGCAGGGGAGCGGCATCTTTGCGGAAACCAAGGATGCGGGCATATTTGGCGGGGCAAAAAGCGCGGAACGATTCCACTTTTTCCGTGCGGATCCCGAGCAGGATATGGGTCAGGGAGCGCCTGATCCTTGTTTCGGTCATGTCCCTGGTCTTGAGCAGGGAGACAAACTGGTCGAAGGACTCGTACCTGTCAAAGTTTTTCCGGATCCGGTTGGCCAGATCTCCGGTCACATCAAGGTATTCTGTAAGATCGGCGTCTTTCTCCTGGGAGGCGAGCTCGCAGAGCCGCATCTGAAGCAGGCGGTCCAGATCCTCGTCAAAGAGGAGGGCATGGTCTGCACGGGCCTGCAGCAGAAGGCTTCGGGAAACTTCCGGGAGCGCACCTTCCGGCAGGGCTTTGCCGCAGTGAAGAAGGCTGCGGATCGATTCTGCGGAAAGGTATGATCCTCTGTCTGCGAAGCTGCCGGTTTCCACCGTAATCCTACCCGTGTCCGCGCGGCTGGTGTCTGACGTAATCCTGCCCATGACCGGAGAGCCCTGAGAAACAGAGTGGTATCCTTCCCCAAGCCGCATGATGGGGAGAGGCTCTATGTCACTGTGAAACTTCCGGAGCGCCTTCAGGTACTCGATCGCGAGGATGTTGTTGGGCAGTGACAGCTGCCGGGCAGCGGCGATTCCCTCATCGATTTCCTCATCGCCAGAAGCGATTGATCTGAAGGAAATGCGGGACCCCGGAATCTTCTGAGGAAAGTCCGGGGAACCGGAGAGGTACGCAAGATACGCTTCCGCTCTTGCCTTCGGATAAGGCATTCCCGCTTTTACCTTGCTCTGCAGGAGCTTCCTGTATTCTTGCGGTTCCCCGTTCTCAGCGGCATCCGCAAAGAAGTCCGCGGCATTCTCCAGAATACTTAGATCCGCCGACTCACATCCGAAAGAAAGAAAGTCCACACATCCGAGGGATGAGAGTAGAGAGACTCCGCCTTCTGCAAAGTACTCTGCGCTGGAAGAAGCGTAGCAGACCGGAAGTTCCAGTACGAGGGATACACCTGCGCTAAGAGCCATGCGGGCGCGCGTCCATTTATCAATAAGGGCGAGGCTGCCCCGCTGGACAAAGTCGGGACTCATGACAGCGATGACATAGTCTGCTCCGGAAAGCTCTATTGCGCGCCTGATCTGATAGGCATGCCCGCTGTGAAAAGGATTGTATTCTGCGATGATTCCGACTGTTTTCATATGTACTCCTGATGGCTGTCATGTGCCGGGTACCTGGCACCTTTCAATCAATACGACCGTCGGGTACCTGGCACCTTTCGATCGATACGACCGTCGGGTACCTGGCACCTTTCGATCTTACGCAGAGATTTTACCATACAGACAGAAAAACTGCCCGGTCATGATTATTTGATCGTTCAGGTACCGGATGAGGGTATTGACACACACAATTGATTCAAAATCCATAGAAAATTCACCTTGACTTTACAAATGTTCTGCAATAAATCCCAAGAATATGGGGTTTACAGATTGATATTTCGTGCAAAATAGATTAAAATAAAGTTGTCCAGAAGGTGAATGGATGGAAAATCAACAATTTTCTACAGGCCGAAGGCCTGCGAGACCGACTGCGCGTCAAGCACGGGTCTGACCCAGGCAAAGACTGGAGAATCATTCTGGAAGCGGAGCTGCAGCAGTCATCTGGATGCAGCTCCGCCTTTTTCGTGCAGAATATCAGCGATGCGGCAACCCTTCTGAATGAGTGTCTGTAAAATAAATCCGGTCAGGGAGGACAGAGGATATGAGAGGTACTTATACATCATTGAACCTTCTCCGCAGAAATGTATTTGCGGAAGTTGCGAGGCTTGCGTATGAGAATGCGCCTTATGAAGCTTTCAACGATCTTCCTTACAAGATCATTCCGGGAGAGTACGGGACCTTCCGTGACAGCGTGTTTCTTGAGCGAGCGGTTGTCCGCCAGAGGATCCGTCTGGCCGTTGGACTGAGCCCTCATCGTGCCAATGAGAATCAGCCGGTGTCCAAGGGAGTCGAGGCTGCGGATAAGGCGGAATGTTACTATGAACCGCCGCTGATCAATGTCATCAAGTTTGCCTGCAACGCCTGTCCGGACAATGTCATCCATGTGACGGATGCCTGCCAGGGCTGCCTGGGCCATCCGTGCCAGGAAGTCTGCCCCAAGAAGGCGGTCCGGGTATATGATCACAAATCCCACATCGACCAGAGTCTCTGCATCAAGTGCGGCCGCTGCGTCAAGGAGTGTCCTTACGGAGCAATCGTCCGCGAGGAGAGACCCTGCCGCAAAGCCTGCGGAGTGGACGCGATCCGTTCGGATGAACATGGTCTTGCAGACATCGATTATGAGAAATGTGTCTCCTGCGGACAGTGTCTTGTAAACTGCCCGTTCGGTGCAATTGCGGACAAATCACAGATCTACCAGACAATCAAGGCAATCAACTCCGACAAGCCGGTTTATGCGATCGTAGCTCCGGCTATCGCAGGACAGTTCGGCCCGAAGTGCACACCGGACAAGCTGAAGCCGCTTTTCAAGGCACTTGGCTTTGACGGAGTCTACCAGGTATCCATCGGCGCCGATCTCTGTACCCTTCAGGAAGCGCAGGAGTTCCTGAAACTGGTCCCGGATTCACAGCCATTTATGGGAACATCATGCTGTCCGGCATGGTCCGCTATGGCAAAGAAGCAGTTTCCGGACCATCCGGAGATCATTTCCATGGCACTGACCCCGATGGTCTTTACCGGACGCCTGATCAAGAAAAAGTTCGGGAAAGACTGCAAGGTCTGCTTTGTCGGACCATGTGCGGCAAAGAAACTGGAAGCTCAGAGAAGGACCATCCGCTCGGATGTCGACTTTGTCCTGACCTTCGAGGAGCTGGCCGGCATGATCACCGCAAAGGAGATCGACTTTGCGAAACTGGAAAGCGAACCGTGGGAATCCAGGGCATCCGGCGACGGCGAAGGGTTTGCCCAGTCCGGCGGTGTTGCCCAGGCAGTCGTCAACCGCTGCAAAGAACTGGCCCCGGGCGAGGAAGTCAAGGTCTTCGCGGCAGAGGGACTCGCAGATTGCAGGAAGATGGTCATGGCTGCCAAAGCAGGAAAGTATAACGGCTACCTGCTGGAAGGCATGGCATGTCCGGGCGGCTGCATCGCAGGTGCCGGGACGATCCAGCCGGTAAACAAATCCAAAGTCGCGCTGATGAAAGCGGTGCAGGGAGCACCATTTGCGAGAGCTTCGGAAACAGAGCCATCGCTTGTCGAGGACGGCAAGAAAATCGCCAAAGACGTCGACTGACACCTTGTGCAGAAAAGTATAAAAGTTTATAATTAAGTGGCGTGCGTGGGCTGCGTGCAGCAGAAGAGCAGCCTGCGCCATATAACCCTTTATGAGACGAAAGGAGCAATTTTATCATGGCATTCATGGATGAGATCATGGCGAAGGCCAGAGCAGACAAGAAGAAGATCGTTCTTCCGGAGTCCGAGGATGAGAGAACCTATCGCGCAGCTGCGAAGGCAATCGAGGAAGATATCGCTGATATCGTGATCATCGGCAAGGAAGATGTTGTTGCAGACAAGGCGAAGGAGTATGGTGTTGACCTCTCCGGGGCGACGGTTGTCGATCCGGACAAGAGCGACAAGCTTCAGAGCTACATCGACAAGCTGGTCGAGCTCAGAAAGAAGAAGGGCATGACCCCTGAACAGGCTGAGGATATCCTTCGCAATCAGTACATCTACTTTGGCGTCATGATGGTGAAGATGGGCGATGCGGACGGACTTGTTTCCGGCGCATGCCATTCCACTGCGAACACCCTCCGCCCATCCCTTCAGATCCTGAAGACCGCACCGGGAACCAAGCTCGTATCTGCTTTCTTCCTGATCCATGTTCCGAACTGCGAGTACGGCGACAACGGTACCTTCGCATTTGCTGACTGCGGACTGAACCAGAACCCGACCGCGGAAGAACTGGCTGCAATCGCAGGTTCCACTGCCAAGTCTTACAAGGCACTGACCGGACACGAGCCGCGCGTTGCCATGCTTTCCTACTCCACCATGGGTTCCGCTAAGCATGACGATGTAACCAAGGTCCAGGAAGCTACCAGAATCGCAAAGGAAGAGTATCCGGATATCGCACTTGACGGCGAGATGCAGCTTGATGCGGCAATCGTTCCGTCTGTCGGCGAGTTCAAGGCACCGGGCAGCAAGGTTGCAGGACATGCCAATGTCCTCGTATTCCCGAACCTGGATGCAGGAAACATCGGCTACAAGCTGGTTCAGAGACTGGCTAAGGCAGAGGCTTACGGACCGATGTGCCAGGGCATTGCAGCTCCGGTCAACGATCTGTCCAGAGGATGCAGCTGGCAGGATATCGTCGGCGTCATCGCAATCACCGCTGTCCAGGCTCAGATGCAGGGCTGAACTTTAGAGTGACATAAAAGAGAGCGGGAGGGCAGCTCCTCCTGCTCTTTCCATGAGAAGGAGATTTCAAGATGAAAGTATTAATTGTTAACTGCGGAAGCTCATCCCTGAAGTACCAGGTCATCGACTCCGATACCGAGAAGGTTGCTGCAAAGGGTCTCTGCGAGCGGATCGGACTTGACGGAAGACTGACTTACCAGCCGGTCGGTGGTGAGAAGGAAGTCACCGATGCGCCGATGCCGACCCACAACGAAGCAATCGCCCTCGTCCTTCAGGCACTGACCAACCCGAAGACCGGAGTCCTGAAGAGCCTGGACGAGATCGAAGCGATCGGACACCGTGTACTGCACGGCGGCGCGAAGCTGACACAGTCCTGCATCGTAGACGATGATGTCATCGCTGCGATCGATGAGGCATCTGACCTTGGCCCGCTTCACAATCCGGCTAACCTGATCGGAATCAAGACCTGCCAGAAGCTTATGCCTGGCAAGCCAAATGTAGCTGTCTTCGATACTTCCTTCGGTATGACCCTTCCGGAATATGCGTACCGTTATGCGATCCCGACCGAGTATTATGAGAAGTACCATGTACGCCGCTATGGCTTCCACGGAACCTCCCACAGCTTCGTATCCAAGGAGACCATCAAGTACCTGAACCTTGATCCGGACAACTCCAAGGTTATCGTATGCCACCTGGGCAACGGTGCTTCCGTCTCCGCGGTACAGAACAGCAAGGCTGTCGATACTTCCATGGGACTTACCCCTCTGGAAGGCCTGGTCATGGGAACCCGCTCCGGCGACCTCGATCCGGCGATCCTTCAGTATCTGTGCAACCATGAGCACATGGACATCAACGAGATGCTGACCGTCCTCAACAAGAAGTCCGGTGTCATGGCTCTGTCCAATAATCTGTCCTCCGACTTCCGCGACCTCGAGAATGCTATGAACGAGGGCAATAAGGCAGCAGGCCTCGCAATCGATGCGTTCTGCTACAGAGTCGCAAAGTACATCGGCGCTTACACCGCAGCGATGAACGGAGTAGACGCAATCACATTTACCGGCGGAATCGGCGAGAACGCAGGAATCGTCCGCAAGAAGGTTCTGGCACATCTCGGTTACCTCGGAATCACCATGGATGAAGAGGCAAACAAGAAGAGGGGAGAGACCTTCGTTCTGTCCACCCCGGATTCCAAGGTCAAGGTGATCGTCCTTCCAACCAACGAAGAGCTTGCGATCTGCCGCGATACCGTGCGCCTGGTGAAGGCAGCGAAGGCGTAATATAAAAGACGGATCTTTTTAAAAAGATAGCCGGACGAATGAACAGACCGTTTGCGAGCCCCGGTACTTAGCGAAGCAGAGTCGAAAACGAACGCTGAGCTTAGTACCGCTGGAGTGAGCAACGAGCGGAAGCGTGTCTGTGAATCGGCCGGCTATCTTTGAAAATATTTGAAAATCTTTGAAAATATGGCCAGGAAAAAGTTAAGGCCCCGCTTGACATCCATCAGGCGGGACCTTATAATAACAAAGTGCGTTTTGGAGGAACTCTGTCTATGAACCTTAACCTTACGGAAGTACTCCTGGAAACAGGAAAGAAAGTTTCCGCGGAAGTACCTGTAGAACTTGATTCACTGATCTATTCGTTCGGCGGATTCCCGATCCGGAAGAAGAGCCCTGCGAAGCTGACAGTCTATCAGGATGAGAAGAAGGTTCTGAATATTCACGGGGAGGTAAGTCTTACCGTCATCATCCCCTGTGACAGATGCCTGGACCCGGTGGATTTTCCGCTTGATCTGGTCTTCGATGAGAGAGTGAATCTGGAAAGCGAAAGCCCTGAGGATACCGAATCCGGGGAGGCAGTGGAAGCTGATTCCGAGGAAGGGGCGTTCGATAAGGACTATTTAATTCAAGGATACAACCTGGACGTGGATAAGCTCATTTCCGGTGAGGCATTGCTGAACTGGCCATCCCAAGTTCTGTGCAAACCAGACTGCAAGGGACTGTGCCCGGTATGCGGCCACAACCTGAATGAAGGTGACTGCGGCTGCGACCGACATCAGCTTGATCCAAGAATGGCAACTGTCCTGGATGTTTTCAAAAGTGCTAATAAGGAGGTGTAATCCATGTCAATCTGCCCGAAGAATAAACATTCTAAGTCAAGAAGAGATATGAAGCATGCTCAGTGGAAGATGGCTGCTCCGACTCTTGTAAAGTGCAGCAAGTGCGGTGCTCTTATGAAGCCGCATCAGGTCTGCAAGGCTTGCGGATGCTACAACAAGAGAGAGATCATCAAGGTTGGAGCTGAGGCTTGAGCCTGACGATCGGATCCGGAAAAACAGAAAGGCTGTAAGGAAGCGAAGGTTTCCTTGCAGCTTTTTTTGATTTCAGGTAAAGGTTTGGAAGCGTTTGGAGTGGCAATCCGGCAGAAATGCGCAATATCGGCTGCTGAACGGAAACAATCAAACACGTAATTCTTGCTAAAGATTTAGGTATTTAGTATGATGAGCGAGGGTCTGACGCGTCCGCAGTGTATCAAGTCAGCTGACGGCTGTCCGGTCCGAAAAGAAGGCATGCATATTGCGGGAGGCGTAAGATGGCCGAAAAGATAAGGATCGCCCTTGATGCGATGGGCGGTGACAATGCTCCCGGAGAGATCGTTCTGGGCGCGGTGAACGCGGTCAGGCACAATCAGGGGATGCGGATCACTCTTGTTGGAAAAGAGGACCAGGTTCAAAAGGCGCTTGATGACGCGAAGAAAGCGCTCGCGTCCGGAGATGCCGGCAGGTTCAAAGGCAAGTCCGGGGATGCGGAAGATAAAGTCTGCGCAGACTGGGAAAGCCGCATCGGTATCCGCAATGCGACGGAAGTAATCGCTACTTCCGAGCATCCGGTCGAAGCCATCATGCACAAGCGGGACTCTTCCATGGTCGTCGCTCTCTACATGGTCAAGAAGGGAGAGGCTGACGCTGCGGTATCCGCAGGCAATTCCGGCGCTTTCATGGTCGGAGGTCAGGGAATCGTCGGCAAGATCAGAGGGGTCCAGAGACCGCCGTTCGGCACCATCATCCCAACCAAGGCAGGGGCAACTCTTCTGGTCGATTCCGGTGCAAATGTCGATGCCAGGCCTCAGTTTCTTGCCCAGTGGGCGAAGATCGGTTCTATCTATGTTCAGTGTGCTCTTGGAATTGAAAAACCGAAGGTCGGCATCCTGAATGTCGGCGCTGAAGAAGAGAAGGGCAATCAGCTTGTGAAGGATAGTTTTCCGCTTCTCAAAAAGATGAATGAAGATGGTGAGATCAACTTCATCGGCTCTGTTGAAGCAAGAGAAGTCCCGGCAGGAGCGTGTGACGTTCTGGTCTGCGATGGATTTGCAGGCAATGTCCTGCTTAAGATGTATGAGGGAACTGCAAAGGTCCTTCTTTCTGTTGTGAAGGAAGGGCTTTATTCAAGCACCAGATCCAAGATCGGGGGCCTTCTGATCAAGCCGGTCCTCAAGAAGTCTCTGAAAAAGTTTGACAGCTCCCAGTATGGCGGAGCTCCGATCCTCGGACTTTCCGGTCTTGTCGTAAAGACGCATGGAAGCGCCAAGGCGAAAGAGATCGAGCGGGCGATGGTTCAGTGTGTGGAATTCTACGACCTGAAGATTGCAGACCGCATTACAGAATATGCGAAGGCGGAGAAAGCAAAGCAGGATGCAGAGAGAGCTGCAGAGAAGGCAGCGAAGGCAGACGCCGGGAAAGCATAAGAAAAAGAAGGCAGCGAAGGCAGACGCCGGGAAAGTATAAGAAAAAGGGATGCTGCGGTATCCTGCATCAGGCAGGCGGCAGCAGATCATATAATAGGAATACAGTGTAGAGCGGAAGGAGAAAAACATGGATAAAAACAGCGTAGAGTTTGAGAAGCTTCAGCAGATCATTGCAGATGTACTGAGCGTTGATGTAGATGAGATCAAGCCGGAGACCACCTTCAAAGATGATCTCGGAGCAGACAGCCTTGATGTATTCCAGATCATCATGGGGTGCGAGGAGGAGTTCGGGATTCAGATCCCGACCGAAGAGGCTGAGAAGATTCAGACTGTAGGCGATGCCGCAGCAGCGATCGCGAACGCAGTTTCATGAGGCAGAAAAGTTGACAGATCTAAAAAAACTATCACAGCTGGAAAAGACGATTGGTTATACCTTCAGGGATAAGAAGCTTCTGACGCAGGCGCTGTCCCACAGCTCCTATGCGAATGAGCATAAGGACGAAGGAGCCCATGACAATGAGAGGCTGGAGTTTCTGGGCGACAGTGTTCTCGAAGTTTCTTCCTCTGACTTTCTCTATCGGAAGTACCCGGAGCTCCCGGAGGGAGACCTGACGAAGTTCCGGGCTTCCATGGTCTGTGAGCCTACTCTTGCTTTCTGTGCGAGGGAGATCGGCCTTCCGGAGTATCTTCTTCTTGGAAAGGGAGAGGAGAGAACAGGCGGAAGAAGGCGTAATTCCATCGTCTCCGATGCTCTTGAGGCACTGATCGGCGCCATGTATCTGGACGGAGGCTTTGAACCTGCAAAGCAGTTCATCGACCGGTTCATCATGTCGGATGCGGAACACAAGAAGATGTTTGTCGACAGTAAGACGATTCTGCAGGAAGTGGTCCAGAGGGATCCTTCCGCAGAACTTACCTATGTCCCTCTGGGAGAAGAGGGACCTGACCATGACAAGCACTTCCAGGTAGCGGCCATGATCGGCGGCAGGAAATTCGGAGAAGGCTCCGGCAGCACCAAGAAAGCAGCAGAACAGGAAGCTGCATACAGGGCACTTCTTACGCTGAAAAAGCAGGGGGTCGAAGTTGGCTGAAGATGCCGGCCTTGGACCCTTAAACATCAGAAATTCTGCGGAGGGGGCAACTGCCCCTTTTCCGCTTTTCGGGTATTCCTATCTATGTATTTAAAGTCACTGGAAATTCAGGGTTTCAAATCCTTTGCGAACCGAATACTGTTTCAGTTTCATAATGGTATCACGGCGGTCGTAGGACCGAACGGGTCCGGAAAGAGCAATGTCTCCGATGCAATCCGCTGGGTCCTGGGGGAGCAGTCTGCCAAGTCGCTCAGAGGCGGGTCTATGCAGGATGTCATTTTTGCCGGAACGCAGACCAGAAAGCCTATGAGCTTTGCCTATGTCGCGATTACTTTCGACAACGCGGACCATGTTCTGCCCGTCGAATATGATGAGGTCACTGTCGCAAGGCGTCTCTACCGTTCAGGCGAGAGCGAGTACCTGATCAACGGGACCGAAGTCCGCATGCGTGATGTCCAGGAGCTTTTCTTCGATACCGGTATCGGCAAGGAAGGCTATTCCCTGATCGGCCAGGGCCAGGTCGAGAAGATCTTAAGCGGCAAGCCGGATGAGCGTCGCGAACTGTTCGATGAGGCTGCCGGAATCGTCAAGTACAAGCACCGCAAGGCGGCGACCCTGAAAAAACTTCAGGAGGAGCAGGCCAATCTGGTCCGCCTCAACGACATTCTGTCTGAGCTGGAACACCAGGTCGGGCCTCTGAAGAAGCAGTCCGAGACAGCAAGAATCTATTTGACGAAAAGGGACGAGCTAAAAACATTTGATGTAAATGTCTTTCTGCAGAATTCTGAAAATTCGGAGGCGGCCCTTTCGGAAAGTACGAAGAAGCTGGAAGATTCGAAGGCGGAGCTGGAAGAGACAGGGAAGAGGCTGGAGGAGGCGAAGGCTCAGTATGAGCAGCTGGACCGGGAGCTTTCAGAGGAGAGTGCGGAGATCACATCGCTGACAGACCAGATGACTTCCGCAAAACTTGCCGGCCAGCAGCTGCAGAGCCAGATCGATCTTCTGACGGAGCAGATCCATGCCCTCGAGGGCAGCGGGAGCGAACAGGACCAGAGAAAAGAGAAGCTTTCATCCGAGATCGCCGAGCGGGAGAAGAAGCTGAAGGAATCGGTCGGGAGACTGACTTCCCTTGGCGATGCTGTGAAAGAGATCGAGAATCAGAAGGCTGAGGAGGAAGAGCAGAGGGCAAAGCTCGAAGAAGAGATTACCCGTACTTCCGGGGAGATCGAGCAGAAGAAGGCCGAGATCATAAAGCTTCTTGGCGAGAGAACGGATATCCAGACAGACCGCCAGAGGGCGGAGACCATGATCGAGCAGCTAAACCTGCGGGAGTCCCAGCTGAACTCGAGGGAGCTGACCCTGAAGAGCGACCAGAAGGAACAGGATGCCTCGAAGAAGGAACTTCAGGAGCAGAGAAAAGGCGCAGAGCAGCAGGCAGGAGATCTTCGTCTTCAGTCTCAGAAGCTGAATCTGGACCTGCGAGATGCCCAGGAAGCCTTCCTGTCCGGAAGCGACCAGCTGGAGGCTGCGAAAGAGGAGTACCAGAGACAGAGCGCTCATTTCGAGACCCTGAAGAATATGGCAGAGCGCTACGAAGGCTACGGCAGTTCGATCCGGAGGGTCATGGAGCAGAAGGATCGCTGCCCGGGAATCCTTGGTGTCGTCGCTGACCTGATCCAGACTTCGAAAAGATATGAAGTGGCAGTGGAGACCGCCCTTGGCGGATCCATCCAGAATATCGTCACGGACAACGAGTCCACAGCGAAGAGCATGATCGCTTTTCTGAAAGAGAACCGTTTCGGACGTGCCACCTTCCTGCCTCTTACGGCGATGAAGACGCCTGATTTCAACCAGAAGGGCGCTCTGAGGGAACAGGGTGCATTAGGTCTTGCTTCCGGGCTGGTTACCTGCAAGGACCAGTTCCGTGACCTGGCGGGACATCTTCTGGGAAGGACTGTAGTTGTGGACACGATCGATCATGCGATCGCGATCGCAAGGAAGTACCATTATTCGCTGAGGCTGGTCACCCTGGACGGAGAACTGCTGAGCCCGGGCGGGTCCATGACGGGCGGTGCTTTCCGTTCCCAGAGCAACCTGCTCGGAAGGCGGCGTGAGATCGATGACCTTGCAAGGAGCCTGACAAAGAAAAAGGAAGCGCTGGACAAGCTCGCGAAGGATGTGGACGAGGCACATGACAGAAGAAACCGTCTCCGTGACCAGATCACAGCCATCACCGGCCAGATCCAGCAGAGTAATTATGATATCGGTACCCTCAGGCTGAAGATGCAGGATGTCGAAGGACAGCTCAAAAAGACACAGGATGCGTTCACGGAAATCCGGTCCGAGCGCGAGGAGATCGCGCGGCAGCGCCGGAGCCTGCATGCCCAGCATGAGGAGACTTCCGGAAGCCTGAAGAAGTCGGATGAGTCCGAGAAGGCTGCAAATGACCGCATTGAAGTCCTTACCAAAGAGCTTGAAGGCTTAAGGAAGCAGGCAGCCAGGATCGATGAGAAGCTCTCAAAGAGGAGAGTCACACTGGCGGGAGCTGACCAGGAGAAGGCATTTATTACCCAGAATCAGGACCGACTGAGAGAAGAGATCTCTGCCCGGAAAGATGAGATCGCCGGGATCGAGGAGGCGCTCTTAAAGAGTGCTTCCACCAGGGAGCAGAAGAAGGCTCAGATCGGGAACTTAAAGAGACAGATCTCGGATAGCGGGGAAAAGGAGGCAGAGCTTCAGACCAGGATTGAAGCGCTGAACACCTCCCGGAGTGAAAAGGAGACAAAGCAGCGCACATTTTTCTCCGAGCGGGAAAACCTCGCCAATAGACAGAGTCTGCTGGACCGCGAGGTCTATCGTCTGGAGCAGCAGCTCGAAAAGATGAAGGCTGACCGCGAGAAGGATATTGCGTATCTCTGGGATGAGTATGAGCTGACGCCGGTTGCCTGCAGGGGGCTGAAGAGGGATGACCTGGGTTCGCTGACGGCGATGAAGAAGCGGATATCAGAGCTTCGCCATGATATCAGGCAGCTTGGAAATGTGAATGTCGGAGCCATCGAGCAGTACCGGGAGATCTCGGAGCGGTACGAATTTCTGTCTGCCCAGCATGAGGACCTGGTGAAGTCTGCAGCAGACCTTGAGAAGATCATCCAGGACCTGGATGAAGGCATGAGGACACGCTTTAAGGAGCAGTTCTCCCTGATCCAGGCGGAATTTGACAGGACGTTCCGGGACCTGTTCGGAGGCGGAAGAGGAACTCTGGAGCTGGAGGAAGGCGTGGATATTCTGGATGCAGGAATCAGGGTGATCGCGCAGCCGCCGGGAAAGAAGCTTCAGAATATGATGCAGCTTTCCGGAGGCGAGAAATCTCTGGCGGCGATCGCTCTTCTGTTTGCGATCCAGAATCTGAAACCATCTCCATTCTGCCTGCTTGATGAGATCGAGTCGGCACTTGACGAGAATAATGTGGAACGCTATGCGCAGTATCTGAAGAAGCTGACCAGGCATACGCAGTTCATCATCATCACACACAGAAGAGGCAGCATGACGGCTGCGGACAGACTGTACGGAATCACCATGCAGGAAAAGGGTGTATCGGCTCTGGTTTCCGTCGACCTTGTGGCGGACAAACTGGACGCATAAGAGGAGGGATAAAACATGGCAGGCTTTTTCAGCAGACTGGTCAAGGGGCTCAGCAAGTCCCGCGACAACATGGGACAGGGCGTGGATGATGCTCTTTCCGGATACACTTCGATCGATGAGGACTTCTATGATGAGATCGAGGAGATCCTTGTCATGGGGGATGTCGGAATCAGCGCAACGACTTCCATCCTGAACCATCTGAAGGAGAAGGTAAAGGAGCAGCATGTCAAAAAACCGGCCCAGTGCAAGGAACTCCTCCTTCAGAGTATCAAAGATGAGATGAACGTCGGACCTACTGATTACCGCTTTGAGCGCGAGAAGAGTGTCGTGCTTGTGGTAGGCGTCAATGGCGTCGGCAAGACAACTTCGATCGGGAAGCTTGCCGGTATCCTGAAAAATGAAGGACGGAGTGTCGTTCTGGCGGCGGCAGATACATTTCGCGCAGCGGCCGGTGAACAGCTCGATATCTGGGCGAAGAAGGCTGATGTCCCGATGATTTCGGCGCAGGAGGGTTCGGACCCGGGCTCGGTCGTCTATGACGCGATCGCAGCGGCCAAGGCAAGGAATGCGGACGTGCTTCTGATCGATACCGCCGGCCGCCTTCATAATAAGAAGAATCTGATGGCGGAGCTGGGCAAGATCAACCGCATCATCGACCGGGAGTACCCGGATGCCTGCAGGGAGACGCTGGTCGTTCTCGATGGAACGACCGGGCAGAATGCCCTCGCGCAGGCAAGAGAATTCAAGGAAGTCACAGACGTCACCGGCATCATCCTGACCAAGCTGGACGGAACCGCAAAGGGAGGCATCGCGATCGCGATCCATTCGGAGCTCGGCATCCCGGTCAAGTACATCGGCGTGGGCGAGCGGATCGACGACCTGCAGAAGTTCAACGCAGACGAGTTCGTGAACGCACTGTTTAACGTGAAGGCATCGGAGCTGTGAGAGGTTTGCAGGAATAGTCTGACAATTCACAAAACCCCGGACATCCGGCCCTGACATCCATTTATACAGGATGTCGGGACGGGTATCCGGGGTTTTCATATCTCATTCTTAACAGCAGTATCGTGCCTTGAATCTGTTACAGCGCTGCGTCTTCCAGCTGTGGGTCGAAGCCGGCATCTTTGACGGCCTTGAGGATCTGATTCTTGTGTTCGGTGCCGAAAGCCTCGAGCGTGATCGTAAGCTTGACGGCTGCGCTGCGGTTGGTGGTCACGAATTGGTTGTGGGACAGGCGGATGACATTACCCTGGGAATCCGCAATCGTGGAAGCAATCTTGACCAGGCTGCCCGGCTTGTCCGGAAGCATGACGGAGAACGTGAAGATACGGTCTCTCTGAATCAGACCTTTCTGGACAACGGATGACATCGTGATGACATCCATATTGCCGCCGGAAAGGACAGAGACAACTCTCTTTCCCTTGACCTTCAGGTGTTTGAGGGCTGCCACAGTCAGCAGACCGGAGTTCTCGACAATCATCTTATGATTTTCGACCATATCGAGAAAAGCAACGATCAGTTCATCATCATCGACCGTGATGACTTCGTCGATATTCTTCTGAAGATAAGGGAAGACATTCTCGCCCGGAGTCTTGACCGCGGTGCCATCTGCAATTGTGCTGACAGTCGGAAGCGTGACGACATGTCCGGCCTTCAGAGAAGCCGTCAGGCAGGCAGCTCCGGAAGGCTCAACACCGATCACTTTGATATTCGGATTGAGGAGCTTTGCCAGGGTGGAGACACCGGTTGCAAGTCCGCCGCCCCCGACAGGGACAAGGACATATTCCACAAGTGGAAGATCCTTGAAGATCTCCATCATGATGGTTCCCTGGCCGGTCGCAACCGTCGGATCATCGAAAGGATGAACGAAGGTGTAACCCTTCTCCTTGGCAAGCTGCAGAGCATGATCACATGCCTCATCGTAGACATCACCATGAAGGACAACTTCCGCCCCATAGGACCTGGTACGGTTGACCTTGATGAGAGGGGTGGTCGTCGGCATGACGATCGTCGCGTGGCAGCCATATTTCTTTGCAGCATAAGCGACACCCTGTGCATGGTTGCCGGCAGAAGCGGTGATCAGTCCTTTCTTCCGGTCCTCCTCGCTCATGGTGGAAACCTTATAGTAAGCTCCGCGGATCTTGTAGGCTCCGGTCACCTGCATATTCTCAGGTTTGAGCCAGACCTTGTTGCCGCACTGATTGCTGAAATAGTCGCTGTAGACCAGCCTGGTGTCTGCAGTAACCTGACGTACGATCTCGGAAGCCTCTTCGAAAGCTTCCCTTGTGAGCATCTTCTTCACTTTATTCTCCTCCATCTTCCTTCAGGATGTCTTTCTTATCTTGCTGAGTTGACATTTCTCACAATATATCACGGCATCTCTCACATGTACACAAAAAATTCTTCGGGAAATGTGAATCGCCTGCATTTCCACAGCGATTCGGATGGAATACGCGAATTCCTGCGGACTTCCTGAAGGACACAGGATACCGGAAGAACAGAAAAAGAAAATTTCCCGGAAAACCGGAAGCCCAGCCAAAGGAAAACCGGAAGCACAGTCAAAGGAAGGCTTGCAGAAATCCGGGAATCTGGTAAAATATCCGGGTGACACTGTAAAGAAAAAATACTTGACACCAGACACAATTTCCGTTATCCTTACGCAGGTGATGTTAGATGGAAAAGATTGTCGAGCAGACGATGCTTTTTGATTTCTACGGGGAGCTTCTGACAGAACATCAGAAGCAGGTGTTCGGAGACGTGATTCTCGGAGACCTGTCCCTGAGCGAAGCAGCTGAGCAGTACGGAGTGAGCCGGCAGGGCATTCATGATCTGATGAAGAGAGTGGATAGCCAGCTGAGGGAATATGAATCCAAGCTGCACCTGGTGGAACGCTTCCTGGAGATCAGGAAAGAGGCAACCGGGATCAGGGACCTGTGCAAGGACGGAGCAGTTGCTCCCGAGGATGCCGTAAAGATCAGGAAAAGCTGTGACAGGATCCTGACAAATCTGTAAGGATCAGGAAAAACTGTGACAGGATCCTGACTAATCTGTAAGAGGCGTTGACAGACTTGTGGTAAAGAAGGAGGAGAAAGATGGCATTCGAGAGTTTGTCCGATAAACTGCAGAATATCTTCAAAAACCTCCGCAAGAAGGGGAAGCTTACCGAAGCAGATGTCAAGGCAGCCATGAAAGAGGTCCGCCTGGCACTCCTCGAAGCGGATGTCTCCTACAAGGTTGTCAAATCCTTTATCAAGGACTGCCAGGAGAAAGCAATCGGCGAAGATGTCATGAACGGCCTGAATCCGGGCCAGATGGTCATCAAGATCGTCAATGATGAGCTGACGAGCCTGATGGGAACCGAGAAAGCTGATCTGAAGCTGAATCCGCAGACCTCCATGACAGTCATCATGATGATGGGCCTGAATGGTGCCGGAAAGACGACGACTTCCGCAAAACTTGCCGCGAAGCTCAAAAGCAGAGGCTACAAACCACTGCTTGCCGGACTGGATATCTACCGCCCGGCGGCTGTAAAACAGCTGCAGATCAACGCGGAGAAGATCGGAGTCGATGTCTACTGGGACGACAAGCATGAATTCCTTCCGCCTGACATCGCAAAGAACGCAGTCGCGTATGCGCAGGAGCATGGATATAATGTAGTGATCCTCGATACGGCAGGCCGCCTTCAGATCGACAAAGACATGATGGATGAGCTTCACGAGATCAAGGAAAAGACCACAGTCGACAATTCCGTCCTTGTAGTTGACGCCATGACCGGCCAGGATGCCGTGAACGTGGCTTCTTCCTTCGAGGAGAAAGTCGGGATCGACGGAGTCATCCTCACCAAGCTGGACGGCGATACGAGAGGCGGTGCAGCTCTTTCCATCCGTGCTACGGTCGGCAAGCCGATCCTCTACGTCGGCATGGGAGAGAAGCTGGATGATCTTCAGCAGTTCTATCCGGACCGTATGGCTTCCAGAATCCTCGGCATGGGCGATGTCATGACCCTGATCGAGAAGGCTCAGCAGAATGTCAACGAGGAGCAGGCGAGAGCCATGGAGCAGAAGCTCCGCAAGGCTTCCTTCGGATTTGACGACTATCTGGCTTCCATGGACCAGATGAAGCAGATGGGCGGGATGAAATCCATTCTTTCCATGCTTCCGGGCATCGGAGCTTCCCAGATGGCCCAGTTTGAGGATGCGATCGATGAGAAGGCTATGGCAAGGACAGAGGCAATCATCTATTCCATGACGCCGAAGGAAAGATCCAACCCGGATATCCTGAACCCTTCCAGAAGAGCGAGAGTTGCAAAAGGCGCAGGAGTCTCGATCGATGAAGTGAACAGGCTCTGCAAGCAGTTTGAACAGTCCAGAAAGCTCATGAAGCAGTACGGCGGTATGATGAAGGGAAAGAAGAAAAGAGGTTTTGGCGGATTCGGAGGCCTCGGAGGGTTCAAACTTCCATTTTGACGCATGAAATATGTGCGAAGGCACATTTTCAGATAGATCTGCCGCAGGCAGAAAAACAATCATCACAAACAGATAAATATACTTTTGGAGGAGAGAAACATGTCAGTTAAGATCAGACTCAGAAGAACCGGTAAGCTTAAGACCCCGTTTTACAGAATCGTAGTTGCAGATTCCAGATCCCCGCGTGACGGCAGATCCATCGCCGAGATCGGCACCTACAACCCGAACACCGACCCGAGCACCTTCAACATCAACGAGGAAGAGGCTAAGAAGTGGCTTGCGAACGGCGCTCAGCCGACCGCTGTTGTCGCAAAACTTCTCAAGATCGCCGGAATCGTAAAATAACATAAAGGGGACACCGATGAAAGAGTTAGTAGAAACAATTGCAAAAGCTCTTGTCGAACACCCTGAAGAAGTTGAGGTTACGGAGAAGGAAAGCGGGAGATCGATCCTGGTTGAGCTTAAGGTTGCCCCATCTGATATGGGCAAAGTTATCGGAAAACAGGGCAGAATTGCGAAAGCCATCCGCTCCGTGGTGAAAGCCGCTGCTTCCAGAGACGACAAGAAAGTGATCGTTGATATCCTAGAGTGACCTGTTTATCCCGCACTTTGGCATATGCCAAGGAGCGGGATTTTTTTAAGGAGAGATGTATGCTTCAGCAGTATCTGCAGGTTGGCGTGATCACCTCGACCCATGCCCTGAAAGGCGAAGTGAAGGTATTCCCGACCACGGACGATGTGAGGAGATTTGACGACCTGAAGAAGGTCCTTGTCGCGGAAGATCCCGACAAAGGCGGAGAGACGCTTCAGGTAGAAGGCGCCCGCTATTTCAAAAATCTGGTCATCCTGAAATTCAGGGGAATCGACCGGATCGAGGATGTACAGAAGTATCTGAAGAAGAATCTGTATGTCTCGAGAGAAGATGCGGTGGAGCTGGGTGAGAATGAATATTATATCGGTGACCTGATCGGCATGAAGGTTGTGCGGCAGGAAGACAGCCTGGAGCTTGGAGAGATCGTCGATGTGCTGGCGACCGGCGCCAATGATGTCTATATCGTCCAGAACGGAGATGATGCAAAGCATCAGATTCTGATCCCTGCGATCAAAGACTGCATCAAGGAAGTCCGTCTTGAGGAAAATGTTATGGTGGTCCATCTTCCTGATGGGCTGATGTGACGGAGGTTACAGCTTGAATTTTCACGTACTGACTCTTTTTCCGGAGATGATCGAAGGAGCCTTTCATACCAGCATCACCGGCCGCGCGGCGGAGAAAGGGATCCTGAACCTTGACTGCATAAACATCCGCGATTTTGCGGAGGAGCGGCGCAAGGGAAGGGTCGACGACTATTCCTACGGGGGAGGCGCCGGCATGATCATGCAGGCAGAGCCGGTCTACCGGGCGGCGAAATCTGTGCTGGACGGAATCGAGGCAAGAAGACAGAAAGAGGCTGCTGAGACATCCGGAAGCGGCATGCGGACGGACGCAGAGCGAAAGACCCGTGAAGTCCGCAGAACCAGAGTGCTGTATATGTCACCTGCCGGACGTACATTTGACCAGAAGATGGCGGAGGAGCTTGCAGGCGAGGAAGACATCGTCTTTCTCTGCGGGCACTACGAGGGAATCGACCAGAGAGTGATCGATGAGGTCGTGACGGACCTGGTCTCGGTCGGCGATTTTGTCCTGACCGGAGGCGAGCTTGCCGCGCTGGTGATGATGGACGCAGTCTCGAGGATGGTCCCGGGCGTGCTCAGCAACGACGAGTCCGCGGTCACCGAAAGTTTTATGGGAGATGGACTTCTGGAATATCCGCAGTATTCGCGGCCGGAGGTCTGGCATGGCAGAAGGGTCCCGGAGATCCTCATGTCCGGCAACCACGGGGCAGTCGACCGCTACAGGCGGGAGATGTCGCTGAAGATCACCGCGGAAAAGAGGCCGGATCTCTGCAGCAGGGCAGTGCTTGACAAGAAGGACCGGAAGTTCCTTGAGGAAAATGGTCTTTCGGAAGCTTATAAGGGCGCGCGGCAGGTCTGAGACCGGTACTGCAGCGGCAGAAAGGGTGGAAATGATTCGCAATATCGTATACGATGTAGGATATGTACTGGTCAGCTATACCTGGCGGGAAAAATTCCGGAGCATGGGCTATGATGATGACGGAATCGCCAGACTCGCTTCCGGGCTTTTCGGAGGCAGGAAGGAAGGCGACATCAAGTCCTTCTGGGAAAAATATGACATGAACGAAGTCACCGACACGGAGATCAAAGATTTCTGCCTGGAACATTTCCCAAAAGACCGGGAAGCGGTAGAATGGTTCTTTGAGGACCCGGGTGTCTGGTGCAGGTACCTTGATGACCTGGCAGATACGATCGAGCCGATGAAAAAGAAAGGTTATGGAGTATATCTCCTTTCGAACTATCCGAAGAGGCTGTGGGATCTCCATATCGGAAGGGCGCCTTTCAAAGGCATCATGGACGGGATGGTCGTATCCTGCGATGAGGGGTTCGGAAAACCGGACGAAAAGTTCTATCAGGTACTGCTTGACCGGTATGGACTGAAGGCGGAGGAGTGTCTCTTTTTGGATGACCGGAAGGACAATACAAAAGCCGCGGACCGGCTGGGTTTTCATACCATAACGCTGAGCAGTCCGGATAAAAGACAGGAGGCTGTATCCTATCTGGAAAGTCTCCCGGAGATTAGCTGAGTGAGCATAAGAGGAGGATGGAACATGCTGAAGCAGATCTCGATCTACGCAGAGAATAAGAAAGGAGCCCTGGAACATATCACAGGGATCCTGCTGAAAGAAGGAATCAATATCCTGGGCTCCATGACAGAAGACGGTGCGGATTTCGGAGTGAACCGTATGGTGGTGTCAGACCCGGACCGGGCAAAAGCTGCACTCGAGAACGAAGGCTATCTTGTATCGGTCAAGGATGTGATCGGAGTCGAGGTTGAGGACAAAGTCGGAAACCTGAACTGTCTCCTGAAAAACCTGGCCGAGATGAACATCAACGTGAATTATCTTTATCTTTCCTTCAACCGCAGGAGCGGGCTTCCGATCATGGTCTTCCAGACCGATGATGTCTTTGAAGTCGAGAATGCGATCCGGGAGAGAGGATTTCAGGTACTGTAAACCATGGACCACAGCAGCTCCCTTACCGAAAACAGAAAATCGCGGAACTATGGCATCGATCTCCTAAGGATCGTGTGCATGTATATGATCTGCATCCTGCATGTCAACGGACAAGGCGGGGCTATGACCCACCACCTGGGGATGGAAGCTTCCTGGAAGACAGTCGTACTGCTGGAAGTCATATCCTACTGTGCATGCAATACTTATGGGATGATCTCCGGTTATGTGGGGATCGATGTGAAAAGACGGCCCGCAAGGATCGTGGAGCTCTGGCTGACAGTCTTCTGGTATTCCGCGCTGGGGACCCTGATCGGAGTCTTTGCGTTCCACCTTCCGGCAGAGGAGGATACTCTGTGGAAGGCGGGCTTCCCGACGATGTGGAAGACATACTGGTACTTCTCCAGCTATGTCGGTGTATTCTTTATCGCACCTTACCTGAATAAGATGGTAAAAACTCTGGGGGATACAGAGAAGAAGAGACTCTGCCTCATGCTCTTTCTGCTGACTTCCGTGTTCACGATGGTGCCGAGAGCATCCACGACCGGGTCAGACTTTCTGGGAATCGGAGCAGGCTACAGCTTCCTCTGGCTGGCGGTCATGTATGTGACCGGAGCCTGCATAAGGGAGCTGACAAGAGAAGAGGGCGGAAGCGACCGTGAAGAGAAGAAAGATCTGCTTCACAGAGGCAGGCTTTTCTACCTCCTTCTGTTTGCCGTCTGCGTCATTCTCACCTGGCTGTCCCGCTTCCTGATCGAGGACTTTACGAAAGCAGTCTATGGCCAGGCCCGCTACGTCAGACTTCTGTACTCTTATGCGGGACCGACTATGGTCATAAGCGCATATGCACTGCTCATGATCTTCAAGGGAATACAGCCGTCCGGAGGAATCCGGAAGATGATTCGGATCCTGTCTCCGATGGCCTTTTCGGTCTACCTGGTCCAGGTACAGCCCTATTTCTGGAACTATGCGCTGAAAGGGGAATGCTCCTTTATCGCGGGAGAAGCGCCGCTTCTTTCCCTTGTCATGGTACTTGGATGTGCCGCCCTGCTTTACCTGTTCTGTACCGTGATCGACATACCCAGGATGCTGGTTTTCCGCCTGCTGCACATCAGGAGGCTGACGCAGAGATTCACGGATTGGGTCCTGAGACCCTTCGATAAAATGACACAGTGAGATGCGGGACTGTCCGGTCATGCCGGCAGTCTGTGCAGAAATACAATCGAAAGCAATAGGCAACGATGTCTGGATTTGGGCCTTTGGCCCGGAGGTGCTCTTTATGGAAATGAAAGTAGTCGCAGCACTTGGACACAATGCGGTCGGGACCAACTTCCCGGAGCAGAAAAAGGCAGTCCATGTTTCCACCAAAATTCTGGCGGACCTGATCGAGAATGGCTGCCAGCTGATCATCACCCACAGCAACGCTCCGCAGGTTGGCATGATCCACACTGCATTGAATGAATATGCGAAGAATCATGAGACTTACAATGCACCTATGTCTCTCTGCTCATCCATGAGCCAGGGGCTGGTCGGATACGATATCCAGAACATGCTTCATTCCGAGCTGATGGACAGGGGCATCTACAAGACAGTTTCCACTGTGATCACCCAGGTCATCGTCGATCCGTATGACGAAGCTTTCTATCATCCGGTCAAGGTGATCGGCCGCATCCTGAACAAGGAAGAGGCGGAAGAGGAAGAGAACAAAGGCAACTACGTAGTCGAAGTGGAAGGCGGCTACCGCAGGATCGTCGCAGCGCCTAAGCCGGTCGATATCGTCGAGATCGATGCAATCAATGCGCTTGTGAATGCGGGCCAGATCGTCATCGCCGGAGGCGGAGGCGGGATCCCGGTCCTCAGGCAGCCGCACAGACTCAAGAGCGCAAGCGCGATCGTCGAGAAAGACCTGACTGCAGGAAAACTTGCGGACCTGACGGATGCGGACGTTCTTCTTTTCCTGACCGGTGTCGAGAAGGTCGCGATCCATTATGGAACAGACCATCCTCAGTACCTCGATCATATGTCCCCCGCCCAGGCGAGAGAATATATGGCGGATGGTGAGTTCGGCGAGAACGGTATGAAGCCGAAGATCGAAGCCGGCGTCAACTTCGTCTCCCAGAAGCCGGGGAGGAAGGCAATCATCACCACTCCGGAGCATGCGCTGAAGGCAATCCGGGGAGAGGCGGGAACTACGATCTGCTGATCACTTTCGTCCGGGCTCAGAGCCCCCGGTTTCCCGGAAATGGAAACCGGGCGTACTGAGTCCGGACTTTTCTGCAAGGCAGGAAACATACCCCTGCTTTCCATTTTCCTGCTTTCATTGACATGGAAGATTCAAGCTGATAAAATCCGTAACGGTATATTTGCAAATTTACGATTCGGGGATTTATTGTGAGCGACTTAAGAACAGAGATTGAAAAAAGAAGAACGTTTGCGATCATTTCTCATCCGGATGCCGGCAAGACGACTCTGACTGAGAAATTTTTACTGTATGGAGGCGCCATCAATCTGGCAGGCTCCGTCAAGGGAAAGGCGACTGCGCGCCATGCGGTTTCAGACTGGATGGATATCGAGAAGCAGAGAGGTATCTCGGTCACGAGTTCGGTCCTGCAGTTTCAGTACGGCGGATTCTGCATCAACATTCTGGATACGCCGGGACACCAGGACTTCTCGGAGGATACTTACCGTACCCTGATGGCGGCGGACTCCGCGGTCATGGTCATCGATGCCAGCAAGGGCGTCGAGGCACAGACCAGAAAGCTGTTCAAAGTCTGCGTGATGAGACATATCCCGATCTTTACCTTTATCAATAAGATGGACCGCGACGCGAGAGATACGTTCGATCTGCTTGACGATATCGAGACGGAGCTGGGGATCGCGACCTGCCCGATCAACTGGCCGATCGGTTCCGGAAAGAATTTCAGGGGTGTCTACGACAGAAGAGGAAAGCATGTCGTGACCTTCGCGGATACCGAGAAGGGGACCAGGGAAGGCACGGAGACCATATACGATATCGATGATCCGAAGCTGACAGAGTTTATCGGACAAGAGGCCCAGGAAAAACTGGAAGAGGAAGTCGAGCTTCTGGACGGGGCATCCGCTGAGTTTGATCAGGAGAAAGTCACGAAGGGAGAGCTATCCCCGGTATTCTTCGGGTCTGCGCTTACCAATTTCGGCGTTGAGATCTTCCTGAACTATTTCCTGGAGATGACGACTCCTCCGCTTGCAAGAAAAGCCGACACCGGCGTTGTGGACCCTGTGACAGAGCCGTTTTCTGCATTCGTCTTCAAGATCCAGGCAAACATGAACAAGATGCACAGAGACAGGGTCGCTTTCATGAGGATCTGCTCCGGCAAGTTCGAGGCGGACAAGGAAGTCTATCATGTACAGGGAAAGAGAACGATGAGGCTGTCCCAGCCGCAGCAGATGATGGCGTCCTCAAGACACGTCGTCAGCGAGGCGTATGCGGGAGATATCATCGGTGTCTTTGATCCGGGCATCTTTTCCATCGGAGATACAGTATGCGCTCCGGGCAGGAAATTCGCGTACGAAGGGATCCCGACCTTCGCTCCGGAACATTTTGCCAGAGTAAAGCCTCTCGATTCCATGAAGAGAAAACAGTTTGTCAAGGGCATGACCCAGATCGCCCAGGAAGGTGCGATCCAGATCTTCGAGGAGCCGAACAGCAGCCTTGAGGAATCCATCGTCGGCGTCGTCGGCATGCTGCAGTTCGATGTCCTCAAATATCGTCTTGAGAACGAATACAATGTCCAGATCCGGATGGAAGACCTGCCTTACGAGTACATCCGCTGGATCGAAAACCCGGGTGAGATCGATATCGAGGCAATCAACGGAACCTCCGACATGAAGCATATCGTCGACCTCAAGGGACGCCCGCTGCTTCTGTTCGTGAACAGCTGGTCTGTCGGCATGGTAGAGGAGCGCAATCCGAAGCTGAAGCTCTCCGAATTCGCACGCTGACATCGTATTTGCTTTGCTATTCATGACGCGGCACTGAGGAATGATACCTGACGAAGTATATCGTAAGACCGGTTGCAAACCGGACTTCTTTGTTATAAAATCGAACTAACAAGTATGAGATTTTAGGAGGTTGTCACATGGCTTCTGAAGCAGCTCACATCAATACAGTCAAGATGAATGCTGACGGATGTGAAGGCACCGTGAAGATCGCAGACGATGTTGTGGCGATCATCGCGGGACTCGCAGCATCCGATGTGAAAGGGGTAGCATCCCTCGGCGGGAACGTGACAAGGGATGTCATCTCAAGGCTCGGAATCAAGAGCCTCGGAAAAGGAATCAGGCTTTCAGTCGATGAGGGCGGCAAAGCGAATGTATCCCTTTCCGTGAATATCCGTTACGGATTCAATGTACCGGAGACCTGTGCAAAAGTGCAGGATAAAGTGAAGACCGCGATCGAGACGATGACCGGACTGAAAGTCGGAGAAGTCAATATCAGAGTTGCTTCTATCGTAGTCGGAAAGTCAGGGGAAGCGTCCGAGAAAGATTAAAGATATACCCGTACCTTTTCATGTGAATCGATAGACAGAACAGAGGCTGTTGCAGAGATACTAAAAATCCCGGGTGGAGTGGGATCACAGGTGTTAATGCAATGGCTTTTTCTGTACAGGGAGAAAAATATGACCAGAAGAGAACTGAGAGAACATGTATTCCGTATCTTATTTGCCTGCGAATTCCTCAGAAAGTATTCCGGGGAAGAGATCGAACCATGGCCGGACGAAAGCCAGGTGGAGGAGCAGACAGAGCTCTATTTTACCCATGAGGGGGGCGATGAGCTGGAGTATCCGCCTTGCGAAGTATCGGAAGAAGACCAGGCTTCTGTGAAGGAGAGGGTTCTTGCCGTCTCGGAGAAGGTTCCGGAGATCGACCGGCTCCTGGATGAGACTTCGACCGGATGGAAGACCAGCCGTATGTCCAGAACAGACCTCTGCATCCTCAGAGTAGCGGTCTACGAACTGCTCTTTGATGAACATATCCCGACGGGAGTAGCCATCAATGAGGCAGTCCTGCTTGCAAAGAAGTTCGGAGGGGATGATTCCTCTTCTTTCGTCAACGGGATCCTGGCGAAGATGCAGCGCCAGAGGGAGGCATGACCGGCACAAGGCCGCCTGTCTACTCGGTATCGGAAGTCAACGGCCATATTGCCGGGATGTTCGGGACGGACCCTATGCTCTCTGCAATCTATGTGCAGGGGGAAGTGTCAGAGTGCACCTACGCCAGATCACGCCACATCTATTTTGCTCTGAAAGACGAGAATAACCAGAAGCTGCAGTGTGTCATGTTCTCGTTTGAAAGAAACAATCTGAAGTTTCAGCTTGAGATCGGGCAGAAAGTCATCGTCTACGGAAAGGTTACAACTTACCAGGAAAGAAGTCAGTATCAGCTCCAGGCTTCGCATATTCGTCTCTCCGGATCAGGTGAGCTCTATGCACGTTTCCTCGAGATGAAAAACCGGCTGGAAGAGATGGGGATGTTTTCTGAGATCTACAAGAAGCCAATTCCCCGCTATATTCACAGGCTTGGTGTTGTAACTGCACCGACCGGAGCAGCAGTGCGGGACATCATCAATGTGTCCAAGAGAAGGAATCCCGGGATCCAGATCATTCTTTATCCGACTCTAGTTCAGGGAGAAGGTGCAGCGGAAGGAGTTGTCAGAGGCATCAGAGTTCTGGACCGGGCCGGCGTCGATACGATCATCGTGGGAAGAGGCGGAGGCTCCATCGAGGATCTATGGGCCTTCAACGAAGAGATCGTAGCCCGGGCAATCTTTGATGCGGAGACGCCGGTCATCTCCGCTGTCGGTCATGAGACGGACTTTACGATCGCTGACTTTGTATCCGACAAGAGAGCGCCTACGCCTTCCGCTGCAGCGGAACTGGCCGTCGATGACATGGTGATCGCGAGAACGAGAGTTCTGGACCTGAAGGGAAGACTTTCCGTCGATATGAGGCAGGTTACGGACAACTGCCGCAGGATGACGGAGTACTACAGAGCCAGGATGAAGGCACGCAGCCCGGAGAATCAGATCCGGGAGAAGAGGCTCCGCCTGGACCAGCTGATGGAACGTATGGACCATGCCATGGTCATGAAGATCCAGTCAGCACGGACGAAAGCAGAAAGCTTCAGGGGAAGGCTGAACATCGGCAGCATGATCCTTGCAGCACAGAAAAGAAGAGATCTGTTAAGACCAAGGCTTGAAACATCTATGGCAGGAAAGGTGACGGCTTTCAGGAACAGACTTGCGGTGAACGCTGCCAGAATCGAAGCTCTGTCTCCGCAGAGCCATCTGGAGCACGGCTATGCATATGTGGAGAAGCAGGACGGGAAAGCTCTCCGTTCCATCTCTGATGCCCAATGCGGAGAGATCCTTACTATTACCCTGAAAGACGGAAAACTCAGCACGGAAGTGTGCAGTATAGAAGGACAAGGTGAAAACTGATGGCAGAGAAAAGTATGCAGACAGCAGAGCAGAAGGAAGAGAAGAGTCTGGAAGAGATCTTCGCCAGACTCGACGAGATCACGAAGAGTCTTGAGAACCCTCAGACCAGACTGGAAGATGCATTTGCCCTGTATAAGGAGGGCAGCAGCCTTCTGAAGACGGCAGGCGAAAAGATCGACTTTGTCGACAGGCAGGTCCAGGAGATCGCGGATGACGGAAGCCTGAAGGATTTTCACTAAGCGGGCGGACATTAGCATTCGCAAGGTCAGGCCGGGGAGGAGGCGGAAGATGGAATTTCAGGAAGAACGGAAGAGAAGGACAGAGCATGCGGACCAGGTCGTATATTCCTTTCTGCCGAAGGCAGAGGGGTATGACAGGACCCTGCTTTCTGCTATGGACTACAGTGTCCGGGCAGGCGGAAAAAGGCTGAGACCGCTGATGATCGAAAGTACGTGCGCCATGTATGGGGGAGAGGAAAAGCTGGCAGAGCCATTTATGGCTGCCATGGAGATGATCCATACGCATTCTCTGGTACATGATGATCTCCCGGCTATGGATAACGATCTATACAGACGCGGAAAGAAGACGACCTGGGCCGTCTATGGAGAAGGGATGGCCGTCCTTGCAGGCGACGGACTTCTGAATCTGGGCTATGAGACGGCAGCAAGTGCTTTTGAGCTTTGCGGGGGCGATCCGGAGAAGACGATGAGGGTCGCGAAGGCGATGCAGATCCTCACAAAGAAGACAGGCCATCTCGGAATGCTGGGCGGGCAGTCCCTGGATGTTGAGCTGGATGGGCAGCCGCTCTCGAAGGACCAGCTTCAGTATATCTATGATCTGAAGACGGGGGCCCTGATCGAGGGCTCCCTGATGATCGGGGCCGCTCTTGCCGGGGCAGATGATGAGGAGATCGGAAAACTGGAACAGATCGGACGGGATGTGGGCGATGCGTTCCAGATCCGCGATGATATCCTTGATGTCACTGCGACCAGTGAGGAGATCGGCAAGCCGGCCGGCTCGGATGAGAAAAACCAGAAGACAACCTATGTCAGCATTCATGGCATCGAGGCATCAGAGAAAGAAGTAAAAAAACTTTCTGAAAGAGCGCTGGAAAATTTTGACAGACTGAAGGCTCAGGAGCCATTCCTGAGGCAGCTTTTCGTCTCTCTGATCGACCGCAGGAAGTGAGTGATCATGTTACTGGACAAAATTAATCATCCGGGTGATATCAGGAAGATTCCTCATGACCAGCTGCCGGAGCTGGCGGACGAGATCAGGAAGTTCCTGATCGAGAAGCTTTCCGTCACAGGGGGACATCTGGCTTCCAATCTGGGAGTCGTTGAGATGACGATGGCACTGCACCTTGCTTTTGACCCGGAGAAAGACCGGCTGATCTGGGATGTAGGGCATCAGTCTTATACGCATAAGATCCTGACCGGAAGAAGACTTGAATTTGATACACTGAGAAAACTCGGAGGAATCTCCGGGTTCCCCAAGAGATCAGAGAGCAGCTGCGATGTCTTTGACACGGGGCACAGCTCCACGTCGGTCTCAGCCGGACTCGGCATCGTACGGGCGAGGGACCTGAAAGGAGACAGGTATTCGGTTGTCTCCATCATCGGGGACGGTTCGGCGACCGGGGGCATGGTTTATGAAGCTCTCAATAATGCCGCGAACCTGAAGACGAACTTTATCATCTGTTTCAACGATAATGGCATGTCCATCTCCAGGAATGTCGGCGGTCTCAGCTCCTATCTCTCGAACCTGCGCACAAGCGAAGGCTATACAGATCTGAAAAAGGTGACGGAGGGTGCCCTCAGGCAGATCCCGATCGCGGGTGACTGGGCAGTCCAGAAAGTCCGGAAGACCAAGAACAATCTTAAGACGATCCTGATGCCGGGAGGATCATTTCTGGAAAACTTCGGGATCAAGTACTTCGGACCGGTGGACGGCAGCAATATCGACCAGATGGTCCATGTTTTCGAGAACGCGAAGAAGGTGGAAGGCCCCGTGATCGTCCATATCAGGACCGTCAAGGGCAAAGGATACGGACCGGCGGAAAGGATGCCGGAACGATTCCACGGGACCGGACCTTTTGAGATCGGGACTGGCCTTCCGAAGAAAAAGAAGGAGAAGGCTGACTGGACCGATATCTTCTCGACGGTCATGTGCAAGGAAGGCGCGAAAGTTCCGAATCTCTGCGCAGTGACGGCGGCGATGGCCGAAGGCGCCGGGCTCAGGAGATTCCGGGGCATGTATCCGGACCGCTTCTTTGATGTGGGAATCGCGGAGCAGCATGCGGTCACGTTCTGCGCGGGGCTGGCAGTCGGGGGAATGATTCCTGTGTTCGCGGTCTATTCTTCCTTCCTGCAGAGGGGATTCGACCAGATCGTCCATGATGTCTGTCTGCAGAACCTGCATGTGATCTTTGCAATCGACCGGGCGGGCCTGGTCGGGGCAGACGGGGAGACCCATCAGGGCATCTTTGACATCTCCTATCTGTCCCTCATTCCGAACATCACGATCATGGCTCCCAAGAACAAGTGGGAGCTGGCGGATATGCTGAGGTGGGCGATCCACCAGGCGGAGGGACCGGTCGCGATCCGCTATCCGAGAGGAAGTGCCTATGACGGGCTGAAGGAGTTCCGGGCGCCGGTCGAGGCAGGCAGGTGGGAAGTACTCTATGATGAAAGCGATATCTGCCTGCTTGCTTGCGGCAGCATGGTTGAGACTGCGATCAGGGTAAGAGAACTGCTGAAACACGTCGGTTATTCCTGCAGCGTGATCAACTGCAGGTTCATCAAGCCTCTGGACGAGGAGACCCTGGAAATAGCAGCAGAGGAACATAAGCTTCTGGTCACGATGGAGGAAAATGTCCACAGCGGCGGCTTTGGCAGCCAGGTCCTGGAATACCTGAACAGTATCGGCAAGGATGTTCCGGTAACGCAGATCGCACTTCCCGATGCCTATATCGAGCATGGTTCGGTCGATGTCCTGAAAAAAGAATGCTGCATCGATGAAGAGAGTATCTACGAGAGAATCGTGTCCAGATTCATCGGACTATAGAGAGAAGATTCGACATGAAAGAACGTTTGGATGTCCTGCTCGTGCGGGGCGGCTACTTCACAACCAGGGAAAAAGCGAAAGCAGTGATCATGGCCGGGCAGGTCTATGTGAACGGGCAGAAAGAAGATAAAGCCGGAACAAAATTTGATGTTTATTCCCGGCTTGAGGTGAGAGGAAACCCTCTGCCTTATGTTTCCAGGGGAGGCCTGAAGCTGGAAAAGGCGGTCAGGACTTTCGATATCGATCTTTCCGGAAGGATCTGCATGGATGTCGGGGCTTCCACCGGAGGATTTACCGACTGTATGCTGCAGAACGGGGCGGTAAAGGTCTATTCCATCGATGTCGGGCATGGCCAGCTGGACTGGAAGCTCAGGAACGATGAGCGGGTTGTCTGCATGGAGAAATTCAACGCACGCTATCTGACCCCGGAGGATATTCCGGACCATCCGGCTTTTTCCTCAATCGATGTATCTTTCATCTCCCTGACCAAGATCCTGCTTCCGGTCAGCAGTGTGCTTTCGGAGGACGGAAGAATCGCAGCCCTGATCAAGCCCCAGTTTGAGGCAGGGAGAGAGAAGGTCGGAAAAAAAGGTGTTGTCCGGGATCCGAAGATCCACGGCGAGGTGGTCCGCCTGGTACGGGATTATGCACTTTCGATCGGGCTTATACCCTGCGGACTCACATTTTCCCCGATCAGGGGACCGGAGGGCAATATTGAATATCTGATCGATCTGAGGAAGCAGGCGAAAGGGACGGCCCTGGCCTGTCCCGAAGATGAGGATCCGTCCGGAACTGTCCCTTCCGCCGGAAGCGCTGCTGCAGATTCTGAAAATGGTGATCTTGAGGCAGCATCTTACAAGGGAGCTGGTATGGATGCCGGAACTGCCGCTGTCTGTCCGGTTACCGATGACCTGGTGGAGAAGGTTGTGGCAGAGGCACATGCGGAGCTTGGCAGGACAGGCGAGGACGCCTGAGGGCTTTTTATGGATAAGTTCTACGTCATAGCGAATCAGCAGAAGGAGACCAGCCGCCGGGAGGCAGAATTCATCCGGAAATATCTGACTGAGCGCGGAAAAACATGCTATATTCAGCAGGAAAGTTCAGAGAGAAGCAGTCAGGGAAGCTTCCGCTATACGGATGCCTCCAGGATTCCTTCCGATGTGGAGGGGGTGCTGGTCCTGGGCGGAGATGGTACGCTTCTTCAGGCGTCCAGAGACCTGGTCGAGACCGGGCTGCCTCTGCTCGGCATCAATATGGGGACGCTGGGGTATCTGGCGGAGATCGATCTGCAGAGTGTTCCGGTCGCACTTGACCGGCTGATGGGAGACGATTTTTCCATAGAGGACCGGATGATGATCGAAGGGACGGTCTTTCACCAGAACCGAGTCCTTCTGAAGGATATCGCTTTGAACGACATCGTGATCGGGAGAAGAGCGATGAAGGTCATCGATGTGAACCTTTTTGTCGATGATGTCTATCTCTGTTGTTACCGGGCGGATGGATTCATCGTATCGACGCCAACCGGTTCGACCGGTTACAGCCTGTCGGCAGGAGGACCGATCGTGGAGCCGGAAGCCTCCCTTATGCTGCTGACACCGGTCGCTCCCCATACCCTGACATCCCGCTCCATCGTCCTCCCGGATAACGTGAATGTGACGATCGAGATCGAAGATGCGAAAGGGGACCTGAAAGATAGTTCCGCGGAGGCAATGTTTGATGGAGATACCTCTGTTGCCCTGAGACCCGGCAGCAGAGTCGTAGTGACAAAGACGGAGAAAAAGACTCATATCATCAAGATCAATCATACGAGCTTTGTAGAGATCATCCGTCAGAAACTGAGGTAAGCTAAGTGAAGATCAACAGACATGCAAGAATCCTTGAGCTGATCCGGAAATACGAGATCGGAACGCAGGAAGAACTGGCCGAATACCTGAATAAAGAGGGATTTCAGGTCACCCAGGCAACCATCTCAAGGGATATCAGACAGCTTCATCTGACCAAGATCCCCGGGAAAGGCGGCAGACAGAAGTATGTTGTCCTCGAAAAAGAAGGCACCGGGATGGATGAGAAATATCTGCATGTCCTGAAGGCAGGCTATGTCTCCATGGACCGTGCAGGCAATATTCTTGTGATCAAAACCGTATCCGGCATGGCGATGGCGGTTGCCGCAGCGCTCGATGCCATGGCATGGCCTGAGATCGCCGGCTGTATCGCAGGCGATGACACGATCTTCTGTGCGATCCATGACCAGAACGAAACAGGTGCTGTGATGGAGAAGATCCGGAATGCCACAGAGCATTAAGGGTCAGGCAAGCCATGGCAGGGGCAAAGTGCCGGATGTTAGAAAGCAGAGGAGTGAAGAGGCGCAGGAGAGTGTGCGCACAGAGGTTTTAAGATGCTGAGATCGCTTCATGTAAAGAATATGGCCCTCATCGAAGAGGAAAGCATTGAGTTTGATGACGGGCTGAATATCCTGACCGGTGAGACAGGCGCAGGAAAATCGATCCTGATCGGTTCTTTGGGAGTTGCGCTTGGCTCCGGATCCTTCAAGGACTTCGTACCTGAGAATGCAGACCATTCTTCCGTAGAACTGGTCTTTGAGACGGAGTCGGAGAGAGTCAGAAAGAAGCTGGAAGACAATGATATCCCGGACATGGACGGCCAGGTGATCCTGTCGAGGACCTTCCGCAGGGGCCGGTCTGTCTCGAGGCTGAATGGGGAAGTCGTTCCGATCGGGCTTGTAAGGGAGATTTCATCGGACCTGATCGATATCCACGGACAGCATGAACACCAGTCCCTTCTCTACCCGAAGTACCACCTGCAGCTAGTGGATGACTTTGCAGGCGAAAAGCTCCTGGAGGAGAAGGCAAAGTGCAGGGAGGCTTACCGGACCTATGCAGAGGCCGGAAAGAAGCTGAAAGAGGCGCTGAAGGACGAAGGGGACCGGGCCAAGAAGATCGATTTTATCAGCTTTGAGGTACATGAGATCGATGCCGCCGGACTCCGGGAAGGGGAGGATGAGGAGCTGGAATCCCGCTTCCGTCTCCTCTCGAATGCCCAGAAGATCATGGAAGCCCTCGCTCTGGTGCAGCGGCTGACAGACGGGGACGGCGAGACAGATGCATCTTCCCAGATCTCCAGGGCTTCCAGGGAGATGGCGTCAGTTGCCTCGTTCGATGAGAACCTCGCCCAGCTTTCCGGGATGCTGACAGACTGTGAGAGCATGATAAGTGACTTCACAAGGTCCCTTTCCGGCTACATCGACGACTTCAGCTATGATGAAGGGGAGTTCGCGGAGGTTTCCGAAAGACTCGACCTGATCAACCGCCTGAAGACGAAGTACGGAAAGACGATCGGAGAGATCCTTTCTTACCGGGACATCAGGCAGCAGGAGCTGGACCGCCTCAACAATTTCGACGCTTATGTGGCAGAACTTCGGCAGCAGAGCGAGAGGAGCAGAAAAGAGCTCATGGCGGTCTGCGGTACCATGACGGCGATCCGGAAAAAATCGGCGGAGATCCTCACCGGGCTGATCGAAAAGTCCCTGATCGATCTGAACTTTCTGGATGTCCGCTTCGAGATCCGCTTTGATGAGGCGAAGGAACCTTCGGAAAATGGTATGGACCAGGTTTCCTTTCTGATTTCCATGAACCCGGGACTGCCTCTTCGTCCTCTCCAGAATGTGGCTTCCGGAGGCGAACTTTCCAGGATCATGCTCGGAATCAAGTCGGTCATGGCAAAGAAGGGAGGAATCGAATGCCTGATCTTTGATGAGATCGATACCGGTATCTCGGGAAGGACAGCCCAGAAAGTGTCTGAGAAGATGGCGCAGCTTTCGAGAGACCGACAGGTGATCGCGATCACTCATCTGGCCCAGATCGCATCTATGGCTGACGCACATTTCCTGATCGAGAAGAAAGCCGAAGATGGAAAGACCCATACGGGTGTGAGAAGGCTGGACGAAGATGAGATCATCGATGAGCTTGCGAGAATCCTCGGAGGGGTCGAGATCACGGATGCGGTAAAGAAAGCGACTCTTGAGATGAAGAAGATGGCGGATGAAGTGAAATCCGGATTTGAAGGAGGAGAAGAATGATGAACAGAAAGATGACAAGAATGGTACTTGCTGCATGTGTGGCAGCATCCATGGTGATGCAGGCGGGCCCGGTCCTGGCAGCGGAAAGCAGCATGGAGACAGCAGTGACGGAAGCGGAGACTGAGGCAGAGGGCTTCAACCGCGAGGAAGCAGAGTCCGAGATCGCCCAGTCAGTCGATCTGGACATGATGGACCAGATCAGGTCAGAGGACGGACTGAAGGCAGAGGACTGGCTTCCGATCGGCTCGGTCGTACTGCTGAACGGTGCCAACAAGACGCTGATGGTCATGGCAAGATTCGTCTACAACACGAATGAGGGAAAGTACTATGAGTACTGCGGCTGCCTGTATCCGGAGGGGTTCGGGGACAGCGAATATTATTTCTTCAACCATGATGAGGTTGCAGTGGTCGCCCAGAAGGGTTATGAGGATGAATACGAAAAACTCTACCGGGAGAAGGTTCTGGACGGCATCGACATCACGATGCTGAACAATATGGCAAGCACGGAAGAAGAGACAGAAAAAGAGTCTGAAAATAAGTGATAATTGCCTATAATTGAATTTTTTTTGACTTGAAAATTGGCGGAATCTACCAGATTCCGCCAATTATTTTCACAATATAAACACATTTCCATAACAGGAGTGTCACAGATTCGGCTTACTTTTATCCTTGAAAATTGATACACGGTGTTTTCGGAAGCCGTGTAAATCTGACCGGCATTGCCGGAAAAGAACAGAAGGAGCAGAATCATGGAAAAGACAGCGGTAAGATACAGGAAGGCGGAGACCGTCCGAAGGGCAGTGATAGCAGGAGTGCTTGTCAGCGTAATGGCGGCATGGTCCCTCAGTTCAGTGAATGCATTTGCCGACAGCAATAAGACGGAGTCTGAGGCAGAGACCGAGGTGCTGACAACCGGAACGGATGTTGTATTTTCAACTGACTACCCGGGCGTTACTGTAAAGCCGGGTGACAGCTCCACCTTCACTCTGTATATGACGAACGATGGAGACACAGAGGATAATGTTACCCTGAGCGCGGAAGACCTTCCGAAAGGATGGAGCGGAGTCTTCAAGGGCTCTTCAACCGAGGTTTCCATGGTCCATGTAGGAGCGGGCCAGACCAAGGATGCTTCCCCGGCTCTCAGCTATGTACTTTCCGTACCGGATGATGCAAAGGAAGGCGACTACACGGTGACTCTTGAAGCAAAAGGGGAGAGTACAGATGCAAAGCTGCCTTTGAGCGTCAAGGTCGATAAGGATGAGAGCGATCTTTCTGCAGGTGAGTTTACCGCTGAATATCCGCAGCAGCAGGGATCCACTTCCACCAATTTCAGTTTTTCGACAACCCTGAAAAACAACAGTTCCGAGAATGCGTCCTATGCTCTGGCAGCAGATAATGCACCGGATGGCTGGACGGTCACCTTCACTCCTTCCGGAGCATCTGCCCAGGCTGCTTCTGTTCCGGTCGATGCCGGATCCAGCTCCACGATCACTGTCGCAGTCATACCGGCAGCAGATGCGGAGCAGGGCGATTATGAGATCGACTGCACTGCAGCATCCGGAAAAGAAACCCTTACTCTTCCGCTTAATGTAACCATCACCGGAACTTATGGAATGACCCTTACGACTCCGAACGGAAATCTTGCTGCAAAGGCATATGCAGGAGAGGGCAAGAAGGTTACCCTGGAAGTTCAGAATACAGGGAATGTACCGCTTGAGAATGTTCAGCTTTCTTCCTCGGCATCCACTGACTGGACGGTTGAATTCGACACCAGCACGATCGATTCAATCGATCCGGGTGCTTCAAAAGAAGTCACTGCTACGGTCACCCCGGCGAAGGATGCCATCATCGGTGACTATGTCACAGCGATCACCGCAAAGAATGACAATGCAAATTCCGAGGCGGATCTTCGTATTTCAGTCCAGAATCACACTACCTGGGGAATCGTGGCAGTTGTGATCATTGCGGCACTCGTTGTAAGCCTTGTGGCTATCATCCGTAAATTCGGCAGGAGATAATCAAAGATGGCGGAAGAACAATATATCATCCGCACCAAAGATCTGACGAAAGCTTATGGAAGCAAGGTCGCGGTCAGCCACCTGAACCTGAACATCAGGAAGGGAGAGATCTTCGGACTGCTCGGACCGAATGGCGCGGGAAAAACGACTACGATACTGATGCTGCTTGGACTTACGGAACCGACTCTGGGACAGGCATCCATAGACGGACATGACTGTACGAGAGATTCCTTGCATGTCAAACGCATCACAGGCTATCTTCCGGATAATGTGGGTTTCTACGGGGACATGACCGGAAGAGAGAACCTTCGGTTTACAGCCCGTCTGAATGGCGTTCCGGAAGATGTGATCGACGGCAGGATCGATTCCCTGCTTGCACGTGTCGGCATGGCCTATGCGGCGGACCAGAAGACTTCGACATACTCCAAAGGTATGAAGCAGAGGCTTGGAATTGCGGATGTTCTGATGAAGGATCCGGAAGTCATCATCATGGATGAGCCGACAAACGGGCTGGACCCGGAAGGAATGAGAGAGTTCCTTGAGCTGATCAAGAATCTGTCAGCGGAGGATGGGAGGACGATCCTTGTATCATCCCATCAGCTTTATCAGATCCAGCAGATCTGCGACAGGGTCGGGATCTTTGTCGGAGGAAATCTGATCGCAGATGGAAAGATCGGAGAACTTGGCAAAAAGATCGTCTCGGAAGGACACTATGTTCTCGAGGTCGAGGCGGAACCCTGCGATGACCGCTTCCTTGGCTTTATCGGGTCCCTTGAAGGGGTAAAGAAAGTCTCTAAGGAAGGCGACCGGTTCCTCGTTGAATCAAGCCGCGATCTGAGAGCTGCGCTGACACATTTCCTTGGAACCAACAATTATACGCTGCTCCATCTTCGCCAGAAGGGCGGAGACCTGGATGAGATCTACAGGGTGTATTTCGAGCAGGCGGAGAAGGAGGATGAGAAGAATGCCGGAAGCAAAGAGCATGGCAGGCGGAAACGCACCTGATAGCAAGACTGCGGCAGTATCCTCCGGGAAAAAGGATCTGTCTGCAGCAGAAGAGAGAAGAAAGGTGAGATACCACAGTCTGGAAGCTCTCTACAGAAAAGAGCTGGCGGACCATATCTGTGGAAAACGTTTTATTATCATCCTTGCGATCGTAGCAGTTATGACGGTCGCCAGCGTATATGGCGCGGTGGCGGGAATACATGGCGCGATCGATGCCGCGGCAAAGGACAGTAAGCAGACCTTTGACTCGACTTTCATGTTCCTGAAGCTTTATACGATGTCGGGCAACTCGATTCCGTCCTATATGTCCCTGATTGCTCTGATCGGGCCTTTCATCGGATTGATCCTGGGATTTGACGCGATTAATTCCGAGAAGAATGATGGTACCCTGAACCGGCTTGTATCGCAGCCGATCTACCGCGATTCCATTATCGTGGGCAAGTTTCTGGCATCGGCTACCCTGGTTACGGTCATGGTGTTCTCAACTGGAATTGCAGTCGGGGCGGCAGGATTTCTGGTATCAGGCATCAGGCCTTCGGGAGAAGAGGTCGCCCGTGTCCTGATCTATCTGGTCTACACGGTCATCTATATCTGCTTCTGGCTCGCTATGTCCATGCTGTTCTCGGTCTTCACCAGGCATGCGGCGACATCAGCGCTGGCTTCGATCGCCCTGTGGCTTTTCTTTGCGATCTTCATGAGCCTTCTCGCCGGAATTATCGCGGATGCGGTTTATCCGGTACAGACGGATTATCAGCAGATGATGAATGGCCTCAAGAACGCGAACCTGAACGCAGGTCTGAACAGGATCTCTCCGTATTACCTGTATTCCGAGGCAGCCTCCATCATCATGAACCCGGCGGCCAGGGCGATCAACGCAATCTCGTACGCCCAGCTGGTCGGAGCGATCACAGGCTATCTGCCGCTGACGCAGAGCATGCTCCTCGTGTGGCCGCATCTGGTGGGACTTCTTGCCCTGACCTTCGTGGCATTCGAGATCTCTTATGTAGGTTTCATGAGACAAGAGGTGCGGAGCAGCTGATCTATGCGGTAAAGGTCTTTAGGGATGAAAAAAAGCAGCCCCTGCGAACTTCCGGTGCATTGAATCAATTGCCATCGGTAGTTCACAGGGGCTGTTTTACGCCTTGACAGCCCGGTTCGATATCCACTGTAAATGGATATCAGCACCGGAGTTTTTGGGTTTTCTTTTTGCAAATTATCAGATTATTTCGCAAATTGTGCCTAAATTGTCAGGAAATTGTCAGGTGCCAGGCACCAGACAATTCAGACACAATTCTGACAATTATCAGAATATTTCTTTACATCACAGCTTCCACGTCGTATTCTTTGACCCCTTCCTGGAAGGGTACGACGTTTCCTTCAACGGGCTTGCCATTGACGGTCAGCTTCCGGATGCCCTTCTCGACGCCTTCCGGGTTCCTGACACTGATGTGGTAGATTGCTCCACGGTATCGGCGTTCAACTTTGTAATCACCGAAGTCCTTCGGGACGCACGGATCGATCTTCAGTCCGGTGTAGTCAGGCTGGATCCCCAGAATGTACTGGGAGATGTTCACGAAGGTCCATGCTGCGGTTCCGGTCAGCCAGCTGTTTTTGCCCTGGCCAAAGAACTTCGCATCGCTTCCGGCTACCATCTGAGAGTAGACGTATGGCTCTGTGCAGTGGATCTCGGAGATATTTTCGATGTATGCCGGGCAGGTCTTCTTATAGATCTCGAATGCACGGGTGCCATGGCCGACAACTGTCTCCGCGATGGACACCCAGGGATTGTTGTGGCAGAAGATACCGCCATTCTCTTTGTATCCCGGCGGGTAAGAGGAAATCTCGCCAAGATTGAGATAGTAGTGGGTGTAAGAAGGAGCAAGGATCCGGATGCCATACTTGGTATCCAGATGTTCCCTGACAGATTCGAGAGCCTGCTCTGCCTTGCCTTCCTTAACGCCGATTCCGGCAAGGACGCAGAAGCCCTGCGGCTCGATGAAGATCCTGCCTTCCTCACACTCATGGGATCCGACCTTATTGCCCTTCGCATCGTATGCACGGACAAACCACCTGCCGTCCCATCCGGCATCAAGGACTGCATCATACATCTTCCTGACTTCCTCTCTTGCGGAAGCAGCTTTGTCAGCAAGTCCGCGCAGCTCACAGAGCTTTGCGTATTCTTCGCCGTACTTGACGAACATGCCGCCGATGAAGACAGACTCCGCGACCGGGCCTTCAGAAGGTCCGGTTGTCTGGAAGGATTCACCAGGCGTATCGGAGAAGCAGTTCAGATTCAGACAGTCATTCCAGTCCGCGCGTCCAATCTGCGGAAGAGCGTGTGGACCTTTATGGTTCACGATATACTCAAAAGACCTGGTCAGATGTTCGAAAAGTGGTACACAGGAAGACATATCGTTGTCAAATGGAACACTCTCATCCAGAATCGAGAAGTCACCCGTCTCCTTGATGTACGCGGCAGTTCCTGCGATCAGCCAGAGCGGATCGTCATTGAAACCGGAACCGATATCAGCATTGCCGCGCTTGGTCAGCGGCTGATACTGATGGTATGCGGAACCATCCCTGAACTGGGTGGAAGCGATATCGATGATCCTCTGGCGAGCCTTCTCCGGGATCAGATGGACGAAGCCAAGCAGATCCTGGCAGGAATCACGGAAACCCATGCCGCGCCCGATACCGGACTCAAAATAGGAAGTGGAACGGGACATATTGAAGGTAACCATGCACTGATACTGGTTCCAGATGTTGACCATTCTATTGACTTTTTCGTCAGCAGAATTTACTTTATAGCCTGACAGGAGGTCAGTCCAGTAAGCATTCAGCTTTTCAAACGCATTCTCGACATCAGCCTCAGTCTGGTACTTTGAGATCAGCTTTCTTGCAGGTACCTTGTTGATGACATTCGGAGCTTCCCACTTCTGGTCCTTCGGATTCTCGGCATAGCCGAGAAGGAAGACAAAAGTCCTGCTCTCACCCGGCTTAAGGGTTACATTCAGCTGATGGGCCGCGATCGGATACCAGCCGCTGGCAACCGAGTTGGTGCAGCCGCCATCTTTAATAGCCTGCGGATCGGAAGCCGGATTATAGGTCCCGAGGAAGCAGTCCCTGCTGGTATCAAAGGCATCAGGTTTTGCATTGACCGTGAAGTATGAATAGTGATTCCTTCTTTCACGGTATTCGGTCTTATGGTAGATTGTGGAGCCGTCAATCTCAACTTCGCCGGTAGAAAGATTTCTCTGGAAGTTGGTCATGTCATCAAGCGCGTTCCAGAGACAGAATTCCACATAAGAGTAGACCGTAAACTGCTTTTCGTGATCTGATTTGTTCGTCAGCTTCAGGCAGTTGACTTCACAGGTGTCACCGATCGGGACAAAGTTCAAGAGGCTTGCGGAAAGGCCGTTCTTCTCAGACAGGAATCTGGAATAGCCGATCCCGTGGTGGCATTCGTAGAAATCGAGCGGAGTCTGAGTAGGCTGCCAGCCCGGATTCCAGGTGGTTCCTTCATCGTAAATGTAGTAATATTTACCATTGGAGTCATAAGGAACGTTATTATAACGATACCTGGTGATCCTCAGCATCTTGGCATCTTTGTAGAAGCTGTAGCCGCCGCAGGTATTGGACACGATCGAGAAAAAGTCGCTGCAGCCCAGATAGTTGATCCAGGGGAGCGGGGTCTTCGGGGTGGTGATGACATACTCGCGGGCATTGTCGTCATAATATCCGAATTTCATAAGATTCTCCCTTAAAAATATGGTAGGTGAAAAGTTAGGAAAACGATTAAGTGATTCGCTACCCGCAGTATATCGCATTTAATTTCTGAATTCAATAGAGACAGAGGGGATGAAAATAGTAATATTGCACAAAAAACAAGATCCGGAACTGTCGTAAACGCTTAATAATAGCTTTGTAACGATACAGAAGGGCAAAATCAGTTGTAAAGAACAGGGCAAAACACTATAATAAGTTAACGAAAACGATTTCTTTTTTTTCAGAACGAAAGAGGGTGCAGGCTGTGGTTTCAATGAAAGATATTGCCCAAAAGTGCAATGTTTCTGTGGCTACTGTGAGCAAGGCACTGAACGGCTACAGTGATATCGGGAAAGCGAAAAGAGAGGAGATCAGGAAGTGCGCTGAGGAGATGGGCTACTTCCCGAATTCTTCTGCGCGCGCTCTGAAGACCAACCGTACCTGGGACCTGGGGATCCTTTTTGCCGATAATCTCCACTCCGGCCTGACACACAGCTATTTTGCAGCCATCATAGACAGTTTCAAGGTGACTGCCGAACAGAGGGGATATGACATTACATTCACCGCCATGGCCCCGATCGGCGGAAGAAGGATGAGCTATCTGGAACACTGCCGCTACCGAGGACTGGACGGAGTAGTCATCGCCAATATCGATTTCAGCTCGCCGGGAATCCAGGAGCTCTTCCAGTCCCCGATCCCTGTTGTTACAGTCGACTATGTAGTGGACGGCAGAACTGCGATCGTATCCAATAACGTAAAAGGGATGCACGATCTGACAGATTTTGTCTGCAGGATGGGACATAGAAAGCTTGCATATATTCACGGAGAGATGAACACAGTCACGAGAGACCGGCTGACCAGTTTCTACCGGACCGTTTCGGAATACGGAATCACGGTTCCGGATAAGTTCATCAGACAGTCCCGCTTCCGCGATGTGGATATGACGGAGCAGGTGACGAAAGAACTTCTCTCAGAGGATGATCTTCCGACCTGCATCTTTTACTCCGATGACTTTGCGGCGGCGGGCGGCGTCAAGGCGATCAGGCGGGCGGGCCTCCGCATCCCGGAAGATATCTCAGTCTGCGGCTATGATGGGATCCCGATCGCGGATGCAATCTACCCAAGACTGACGACACTCCGGCAGGATACAAAGACGATCGGAAGGATGGCTGCGGAGAAACTGATCGGGATGATCGAAAATCCCAAGACAGCCCTGGTCGAAAAAGTCCTGATCGATGGTGTGCTTGAGGAGGGGGAGTCTGTCAGAAGACTTGTCTGATGACGGCAGATGGATTGTGAGTTGAATGTATTCATGGATTCTGATAGAATAAACAGAACAGCATATCTGCAGCGGATTGTTCCATCCCTGGCGGACTGGTTTCTGGGGAATGCCAGAGACCTCCCCTGGAGGAAAGATCCGCTGCCTTATTATGTCTGGGTTTCGGAGATCATGCTTCAGCAGACCAGGGTGGAAGCAGTAAAACCATACTTCCGGCGGTTTATAGAGACGCTTCCTGATATAGAGGCACTCAGCCGCTGCCCTGAAGACAGGCTGATGAAGCTTTGGGAAGGACTTGGCTACTACAGCAGAGTCCGGAACATGCAGAAAGCGGCAAAGCTTGTCATGGAAGAGTATGGCGGCGGGCTTCCGGAGGAAGCTCCCGAACTGGTCCGTCTTCCGGGAATCGGCAGTTATACAGCCGCAGCTGTGTCATCGATCGCTTTCGGAAGACCGTATGCGGCGGTCGACGGCAATGTCCTCAGGGTCGTATCGCGGATCTGTGCAGATGACAGTTGTATCGACGAGACGAAAGTAAAGAAGATGTGGGAACAGGTCCTCACGGAAGTCCTCCGCGCGCAGGACACGGGTAAAGGAAACTTTCCGGGACTTTTCAATCAGGCGCTGATGGAGCTTGGAGCGCTGATCTGCCTGCCGAATGGGGAGCCGGACTGTACACACTGTCCGGAAGCTCATATCTGCCGCGCGCACCTGTCCGGAAGCGAGATCCATTTTCCGGTCAGGAAGGCAAAGAAGGCGAGGAAAATCGAAGAGAGGACAGTTCTTGTCATCCGGAACGGGGAAGATACTCTGATCCGGAAGAGAGAGAAGAAAGGACTGCTGGCAGGACTCTGGGAACTCCCGAACTTTGACGGAAAGCTCAGCCGGACGGAAGCAGTCAGGGAAGCTGAGGCAATCGGACTTTCGCCTGTAAGGGTGGCAAGGCTGCCGGATGCAAAGCATGTATTCTCGCATATCGAGTGGCATATGACAGGATATCTGATCTTTGCTGCAGACTTCTATAGGGAAAAAGGCAGCGATGTGGTCCTTACTGCAAAGGACGGGAGAAGATATCTTCTTACCGGCCCGGATAGAGCCGGAAGGGAGTATGCGATCCCAAGTGCGTTCTCAGCGTACATGAAGTATCTGAGTGAGAAGGTATTATGAAAAAAATTCTGACGGTTACTGTACCATGTTATAATTCGGCGGAATATATGGGGAAGTGTATCGAGTCGCTTCTTCCGGGCGGCGATGATATCGAGATCCTTGTCGTGGACGATGGGTCGGCGAAAGACAATACATACGAGATCGCGCAGCGTTATGAGCGGGAGCATCCGGGAATCGTCCGTGCGATCCATCAGGAGAACAAGGGGCATGGCGGTGCCGTGAATACCGGGATCGAACATGCAACAGGCCTCTATTTCCGTGTCGTCGATTCCGATGACTGGGTGGACTCAAAGGTACTCCTCAAGGTCATCGCAAGGCTGAAGAAGCTGGAGATGAGAGGCACTCCTGTCGACATGATGCTGACAAACTTCGTGTATGACAAGGCAGGTACGAATATCTTCGGAAAGCATGTCATGAACTTCCGGCATGCATTTCCGGCAAACCGGATCATCTGCTGGGATGACATGGGGCATATGAAACAGTCGCAGTACATCCTGATGCACAATATCACCTACCGGCATTCCGCTCTTGAGCGGTCCGGGCTGAAGATGCCCCTGCATACTTTCTATGTCGACAATATCTACGCTTTCCAGCCGCTGCCTTACTGTGAGAAGTTTTATTATATGGATGTGAATCTGTACCACTACTTCATCGGCAGAGAGGACCAGTCGGTCAATGAAAAAGTGATGCTGAGCAGGATCGATCAGCAGCTCAGAGTCAACAAGCTGATGATCGATATTTTCACCAGACAGAACTTCGCCGGACTCGACAAGAATGTGCGCAAGTACATGATGAACTATCTGAACAAGATCATGACGGTGTCATCTGTATTTCTGCTGGTCGGCGGGACAACGGAAGACCTGAGGAAGAAGGGAGAGCTGTGGTCCTACCTGAAGAAGGCAGACTATAAGTTATACTACCGGCTGAGGATGTCTTTCCTTGGCGTGGCCATGAATCTTCCGACGACACTGGGAAGAAAGACGACTGTCGGAGGCTATAAGATCGTTCGTAAGCTGTATAGCTTAAATTAACATCTGGAGGAAAAGATGAGCGAAGAAGTTAAGGAAGCAAAAGAGAGCAGAAACTTTATCGAAGAGATCATCGATAAGGATATCGCGGACGGACGGACCGAGAAGGTCTGCACACGTTTCCCGCCCGAGCCGAATGGCTACCTTCATATCGGACATGCGAAGTCCATACTGCTGAACTATGGTCTGGCACAGAAGTATCATGGCCAGTTCAATCTGCGCTTTGACGACACCAATCCGACCAAGGAGAAGAGTGAGTTCGTCGATGCAATCAAGCAGGATGTCAGGTGGCTCGGCGCGGACTATGAAGACCGCTGCTTCTTCGCATCCAACTACTTTGAGCAGATGTACGAAGCGGCAGTCAAGCTGATCAAAAAGGAAAAGGCATTCGTCTGCGACCTGTCTGCCGAGCAGATCAAAGAATACAGGGGAACGCTGACCGAACCGGGCAAAGAAAGCCCTTACAGAAACCGCTCCGTCGAGGAGAACCTGAAACTCTTCGAGGAGATGAAGGAAGGAAAGTACGCGGACGGCGAGAAGGTCCTGAGAGCCAAGATCGATATGGCTGCTCCGAACATGAACATGAGAGATCCGGTCATCTACCGTATCGCCCACATCGCCCATGAGAACACCGGCGACAAGTGGTGCATCTACCCGATGTACGATTTTGCCCACCCGATCGAGGATGCGATCGAGGGAATCTCCCATTCGATCTGCACCCTTGAGTTCGAGGACCACAGACCACTCTACGACTGGGTCGTCAGAGAGCTGGAGTATCCGCATCCGCCGAGACAGGTAGAGTTTGCGAAGATGTACCTGAACAACATCGTCACCGGCAAGCGCTATATCAAGAAGCTGGTCGAGCAGGGCATCGTCGACGGCTGGGATGACCCGAGGCTGGTCTCCATCTCCGGTCTTCGCAGAAGGGGATATACGCCGGAGTCCATCAAGATGTTTGTCGAGCTTTCCGGCGTTTCCAAGGCAAATTCCGTATCGGACTATGCGATGCTGGAGTACTGCCTGAGAGAGGACCTCAAGCTGAAGAAGTCCAGAGTCATGGCAGTTCTGGATCCGCTGAAACTGATCATCGACAACTATCCGGAAGATCAGATGGAAGAACTCGATGTCGACAACAACCTCGAGAATCCGGAACTTGGCAAGAGAAAGGTCCCGTTCGGCAAGGTCCTTTACATCAACCGCGATGACTTCATGGAAGTTCCGGTGAAGGGGTACAGAAGGCTGTACCCGGGAAATGAAGTCCGCCTCATGCATGCTTATTTTGTCACATGCACAGGTGTGGACAAAGATGAAGAGGGCAATGTCACAGCTGTCCACTGCACATTCGATCCGGAAACCCGCGGAGGCAATGCCCCGGATGGCCGCAAGGTAAGGGGAACCATTCACTGGGTCGCTGCACAGACCGCAGTCAAGTGCGAGGTCAGACTGTACGAGAATATCGTCGATGAGGAAAAGGGGGTCTACGATAAGGAGACAGGTGAACTCAACCTGAATCCGCATTCTCTGACCGTTCTGCCGGAGTGCTATGCAGAACCGGCCCTGAAGGATGCGAAACCGCTTGATTCCTTCCAGTTCGTCAGAACAGGATTCTTCTGTGTTGACAACAAGCTGACAAGTCCGGACCACCTGGTATTCAACCGGATCGTGTCTTTGAAGTCATCTTTCAAGGTTTCGAACAAGCAGTAATAAGGAACATGAAAAACCCGGAGCACTTTCTGTTCCGGGTTTTGGCACCTTCGGATATCCGGTATGCCAGGAGCAGATATGTACCTTGACGGAATCACAGATTTTATATTTGTCTCCGACCAGCCGGAGAGGGCGGATGTCATCTTTGTCCCGGGAGGGAACTATCCGGAGGCGGCGGAGAATGCTGCCAGGCTTTATCACGAGGGGTACGCGCCTTTCATCTGCCCGAGCGGAAAGTATGCGAAAGCCGTGGGACATTTCCGGGGACCCGGGAAGGAAGACGGTACCTTCTATGGGACGGAATGGGCATATCTGAAGGATGTCCTTCTTAAGCTGGGCGTTCCGGAGGAGGCGATCCTGAAAGAGGACAGGGCGACGTTCACCTGGGAGAACGCGATCTTCTCAAGAGAGGTATGTGAGAAAGCAGGGATCGAGGTGAAGACGGCGATCCTCTCCTGCCAGAACTGGCATGCAAGGCGCTGTCTCATGTACTATGGGCAGCAGTTTCCGGATGCCAGGATCCTTGTCTGCCCGGTCGCTACAAGGGGAATCACCAGGGACAACTGGTACCTGGATCCTGTGAAGGCAGACCTTGTGCTGTCGGAAGTGGAGAGATGCGGAGCCCAGTTTCACGAGATCGTGAGGCATTATGGAGAAGGAAAAGATTACAGGACACCGGATGACTGGAAAAGTCCTTTTGGGAAGGATATCTGAGAAAAGACAGGGGGATATATGGGAAAACTGATCGCGATGGATCTGGACGGAACACTGCTTCCGGAAGGAACCTTCCTGCTGAATCCGGAGTACTACGAGGTGATCCGGAAACTTCACGATGAGGGCAATGTCATCGTGGCGGCGAGCGGAAGACATTACAGCAGCATGAAGAAGCTCCTGAAACCTGTCTTTGACGACGTGATCTTTTTGTGCGCGAATGGGACATTTGTGACCCGGCGCGGAACTTTTATGGACCACAAGTGTCTGCCGGATGATCTTTATCTCAGCGTCCTTAAGGATATGAGAAAGACCGGCGGCTATGTCGGGGCCGACACCTGGGACGCAGTCTGGTCGGACAGCCATGACGAAGCATTCATGGATGTCATGGAACATGGCTACCGGATGGATATCAGGAGAATCGGCGACCTTTCGGATGTGTGGGACAGAAGCGGAGCTTTTGAACTGGAAGAAGGCTGCAGGAGAGGAATTCTGAAGATAGCGCTTCATGTCAGCGAAGATGCGGGAAGGCTGGCTGACGAGATCCGGAGAAAATACGGAACCAGGGCCAATATCATGGCATCAGGAGCAATGTGGGTCGACTGTGTACCACTCGGCGCAGACAAGGGCATCGCACTTGCGGATATCCAGAAAGAGCTTGGAATCGGAAGGGAAGATACGATCGCTTTCGGCGACAATGGCAATGACGTCGGGATGCTCCAGTGCGCTGGAGAAAGCTATTGCGTGGAGAATGGGCGCAATGAGGCAAAAGAAGCAGCCGATCACGTGATCGGCCCGATGCAGGAAGATTCCGTTCTCAAAGTTCTGAAAACCCTGCTGAGAAAGGCAGACTGACATGAATGAGGCAACACTACTGATCTACCATATGAATCCGGCAAGGGAAGCGATGCTTTCCGCACTCTGCCGGGCACACAAGATAAAACCGGTGCACATACCGGACAGCCAGGGCAAAGTTCCGATCGGACTGCTGACAGGGGCGGCCGATCCCATGAAAGTGATCTATGAGTCCGGGCTCCGGCTCTCAAAACAGACTGCCGGGCAATTGATCGATGAAGAGATGATCGTTATGGCAGATTTTTCCGAAAGCCTTTTCTTATCTTTTCTGAATGAACTCAGGCAGGTCTCTTTAAGGATAGACCTTAAAGCTGTAATGACGGATGAAAACCGCTACTGGAATGGAGAGATGCTCCAGAAGGAACTGAAAAAAGAGAGAGCGGCTTTTCTTTCGGCACGAAAATAAGAATAACAGGAGGTTCATTACATGCCAGAGAATAACAGGAAAACATCACTGGTTATCATGGCGGCCGGTATCGGGAGCAGATTTGGCCAGGGCATCAAGCAGCTGACCTCATTTGGCCCCGGTGGTGAGATCATCATGGATTATTCGATCTATGATGCAATTGCTGCAGAATTTGACAAAGTAATCTTTGTTCTGAGAAAAGACATCGCGGACGACTTCAGGAACATCATCGGGACAAGGATCGAGAAGAAGATCCAGGTAGAATATGTGTACCAGGAGATGAGTGACCTGCCGGATGGCTTCAGGGTCCCGGAAGGGAGAAAGAAACCCTGGGGGACCGGGCAGGCTGTCCTTGCAGCAAGAGACGTCATTCATGAACCGTTCTGCGTGATCAACGCGGATGACTATTATGGGAAAATGGCTTTCCGTGAGATCCATGACTATCTGGTAAAGTGTCCTGAGCGGACTTCCGTCCACCAGCCGCACCATATCTGCATGGCAGGTTTTATCCTGAACAACACCCTGTCCGACAACGGAGGCGTTACGCGCGGACTCTGCGAAGTGGATGAAGAGGGAAGACTTGACCGGATCGTGGAGACGCACAATATCATCCGCCACGGCGGCGGGGCAGCCGTTCTCTATGAAGGCGGCACCATGAAGGTCCTGGACCCGGAGACTCCGGTCTCCATGAATATGTGGGGCTTTATGCCGGACTTCCTCGACGAGCTTGCAGCAGGATTCCCAGGATTCCTGAAGGAAAATATCGGTACAGACAGAGAGCTTAAGTGCGAATATCTGCTTCCGACGATCGTAGGAGAACTTCTGACAAAACAAAAGACCCTGATCGACGTCCTTCCGATCCATGACAAGTGGTTCGGGGTAACCTATCAGGAAGATGTTCCTTCCGTAAAGGCAAGCTTCCGGAAACTGATCGAAGACGGCCAGTACCCGGAGAAGCTCTGGGGCTGATAC
>Ga0326514_10000022_pt1 | contig 93603 bp, 155 predicted proteins | sample 3_2548_0518_D_FD_203653 | JGI IMG/M metagenome (GOLD analysis project Ga0326514, IMG submission 203653) | Bovine rumen microbial communities from UC Davis, California, United States - 3_2548_0518 | ecosystem: Host-associated > Mammals > Digestive system > Stomach > Rumen | place: USA... | reverse complement strand
AGATCATTATTTAAATATCGATTTTGAATTTTTTCAGCGAACTCAAATATTTTATTACTTTTGGTTTCATCATCTAAATTAATAGTAATTTTATCACATTCGTAAATAAGTCCGCCCCATTGTTTTATAAACTTTTCTTTTTGAGAATACCATTTTTCTACTATACTACAAGCATCAAATTGAACACCTTGAAGTTCTGGGTAACTATATGCTTCAGAGTGTTGTAATACTTCACAAATTTGTTCATTCATTTTATCTAAATCAATGTTTAGTTTGTTCAATATAACGTTTCTCCTTTTCTTGTTTTGTTATATGCGGATTGCATAAATAACAATTTTTTTGTTGAATATTGCCTTTTGTTACCTCAAAGCCTTCACCGCAAGTATCGCACCAACGAACATCTGTATCTTTAAAACAATCAATACAATATTTTGCAATTTCTGTTGCAGACTTTTGAACTTCAATACAAGTATCTCTTTGAATGGCTTTTTTGCATTTATCGCAATATACATAAGTTTTTAAGCTTTTATTACCACCATATCCAAAATCGCCATAATGATAATATCCACGATAATCCCAATAGTCATCTTCATAACTTTCATATTTAAAATTAGGGATAACAGTTTGACTTAATATTGTTTTTAATTTTTTTAAAGTGGATAACAAACCATTAACAAACAATCTTTCATTTGTTGAATGTTCATCAATATATCCAACAGATAGATTAACTCCACACTTATCCCAAGCAGGACATAATTCACTTATGTCAGAAAAAGAACCATAAGCTTCTACAAAACCAAACTTACTTATATAGTCAATAAATTTTTGTGTTATACAACTATAGAATACACAATCATTTATTCCTCTACGATCTAACTGAATTAAATATTTTAAATTTGGGAAAGGACATTTTGTATGAATACTTGCTAATACAGATGCACCTAATCCACCTAATTCTTCATCTGTTGTTAATATAATATGAGGTTTAAATCCCGCTAACAATATTTTTATAATTAAAAATATACCAGCTCTATCATCTGCACCTAATCCATCTGGACTCCATATTACATTTTTATTTCTATCATAATAAATTTCTTTTGGGGGTTGTGCAAAAACAGTATCCATATGAGCAACTAAAGCTATAGGAATATCACCAGTAGCAATAGTATAATCTTTAGTTGCTTCAATTTTAGAATAATACTGATGTAATAAAGTATTCATAAAATTATGCAATTCTTGTTGTGTTAATGAAACTAAATGTTCAAAAAACTTATAATCATTTTGTGTTAAAATAGTCATATAGTTAGTCACCCTCTTATAAATATATATTTTTATTTTTACATATATATTATAACAAATTTTTATTTAAAAATCAATTATTTCATTTTGTTCTTCGCCATGAAGAGTTTCTCGTCCTTTATCAGAAAGGCTAATCTGATATTCTTCCCACATTTCTGGGTCTGCTAATTGTACAGAAATATCGCAAAGATGACAACTACCATTTTGTTCGCAACGTTGACCACAACTCATACGAGTTCTACCTACTATTGGCTCTATCATTCTATTAACACCAGGGTGATTAAAATTAGTGAAAAGCATATCAAAATCACCAGGCCATTCATGTTCTTCCATGTATATTCGATATAAAGCTTGCTCTTTGATTTCATTACAGTCTTCGAATTCAATTGTGTCTATATATAATTCATATATATGTAAATCTTCTGGACGAATCCATTGTCCATGAATGCCATTTTGATGCGGCAAATAGTCTTGATAACATATGTTAGGAACTGCTCGAATAGGAATTTCTAATTTTGCGACATCTGGTAACATATGTGTTAATGGGGGTGCTAAACGCAAATAACACACACCAAGTTTTTTTAGACTTTGTAATTCATAAAATGAATTAATTGGAAAACCATAATAAAATTTAAGATTATTTTCTTTACAATAATTCATTTGAAATAAAGTTTCTGTGCAACAAATAAAATTATTTTTAGCTAAATCATTGTACATTATTATATCAGCCCAAGAAGTTTCATCTGTTTCATTAAACTCGTATTGTTTATTTAAATCTAAAATAATTGTGGCTTTTGGGTAACGTTCAATAAGATTGGGAATAATCTCATGATCTTTATATTGAACTTTAATTTCATCGGCCTTTAATAAATACTCTACGGTATTTCTGCTACTTAAACATACTTTCAATTAAATTCCTCCTTTATAATATTATTATAACATTTTTTTTGATAATTTGCAACCAAAATTATGTAAATGGCTTTGCACTCGGTTAACGATATGCACGACCGGGGGCGCCGCACTGACCATATACAAAAAACGCTTCGAAATTAATCGAAGCGTTTTAAATTATTTTATTATTCTGCTATACGATAACCCTGAACTTTACGTGCCTTCTGACCATCAACACCCTCAACAGTTATCTGCTGTTTCTCGGCTATACCCTCACGCACCATCTTTGCCAGTCTGTAAGTTACCTTGGGAGCGGTAATAGTTTCATCATCGCCTGCAACCGCAGCTGTAATATCTGCAATCGAAGCAAATTCATCGGTTAGAACCGCAGCAACTGCATCGGTAAGAGCATCGCCTTCAGCCTTCTTCTTTTCAGCAGCTTTCTTAGCTGCTTCAGCTTTCTTGTCAAGCTGTTTAATCTGCTTTTCAGCGAATTCAATCACAGCATCTTCATCGATTCCTGCGATTTCACCCTTAAAATAAGCAATTAAATCATTGTACATTTCACGTTTTGTAATTTTCTTCATAATTTTCACCATTTGCCTTTCTTTATTTTCTATATATATTATATAATATTTTTTTTAAAAAATCAAAATTTACTCTTTGAAAAGTTTTAGTCCAGCTTCTGTGCAATCATTTTCGCTGATTGAATACAATCCATCCCAACAAATCCTAGACGTTTTAAAATATTGATCCCATTCGGCAGTATAATTATATCTAGTAAGAACACTTGTTATTATACTTTTATTTGTAACATTTCCTTGTTTATCTTTAAGAAAAACAGTATATCCTTCGCTGTTTGGATATTGAAGATCATTAATTGGATCAACAAAGTAGAAACCTTCGTCATAACAACTGTTACATATAGTATAACCACTATCAAGTTCTACACAATCATCTCTATCATACAAATCATCTCCACATTCGCTGCAAATTGCATATGGATCTGGTTCACTATTTCCGCAATGGTCGCATACTAAATACATAGCTTCATCATCATAACCATAATCACTATTTTCACAGCCGCAACACATACATACAACAGGTCCGCCATAAAAATAATCAATATCAGTATTTTCTGTTATATTTGTATTAATAATTACATAATTTTCACAACCAGAATGAAAATCATTATACATAGTATCTACAGAAAAATTCAGCTTTACCCAAAAGTTTTCATCATCTGTTAAATTGATTTTTGCAACTGGATAATTATGACAACGATAAGCTTCTTCAATAAATTTAGGAAATTGATCATAATATTCCCATCCTAAATTTTCTTTAGCGAGTTCTGCGATAGTTTTTAAAACTTCTTTTTCAAGCTCTAAATTATGATAAGGATAGCCTTTTATGCCTGTAGCAAAATCTTCTGTAACAACAAATAGTTGACGCCATTTTTTATTACTCCACTCTAAATTTGTACCATAAAAAGTGGTATTACGAGAAGATTTTAAATAAGCAACTATTACACTTGGAGAATTCATCATTTCTACTGTTCCACGACGATAACAACCTTCATTTATCCAACTCATGCAAGATTCCCAATCATTATTGTTATCACTCATTGTCATATAGTCATAAGGGTGGATTGAAAGACAAAGTTCTCCTTTAATCATTTTTTGATTTAAAATTAATGAGTGTTTTAAACGAAACTTTTCAAATAATTCTTCATCAAGCTCTAAAGCAGTAACAATTTTTCTTAAAACTTTTACTGGCTTAGATTCTTGCTGTACACGAATTTTTTTATCATTAATTTCTAAATCATAGGCTAAACCTACTTTATTGTCTGTTAAAACAGAAGGCTCTAAAAGATGTGAACATAACCAATATTCCTGATTTTTATAGTCATCTGTAGTATATATTTTATTAAGCTGTTTAATAAAATATTCTCTAAAGATTTTAAGCGGACTATCAAAATCACTTGTTAATTCATAATAAAACTGATCATAAACCTCTTCTGAAGGACGCTCATATTTTATTTCTTTAGAATATATTAATTTTTCCCCTAAAAGTTTAAATAAATATCGAGATTTATTTGATTCCCAATAACGAAGAACGTGTCTTAAACCTTTTTCTTTATGCGTATCAGTATAATCACTATAAGCATAATATCTTCTATAGCTATCCATAGCGGAAAACTCTGCTTCAGAAATTGAATTTAATATTGGCATTTTAGATTATTCCTTTCTTTTTTTATTTTCTATATATATTATAATATATATTTTTATAAAAATCAATAAAACCTTTTAAAATTAATTAAAAGGTTTTACAGTTTAGGTTATTCGGTTTTTAATGTAACTAAAGGAATTGTAGTCAATTCATTGTAGAAGCTATAATTATAAATATTGGTCCAAGGATTTTTACTCCAATATTGTGCAGAACGAATTTTCATATTTACTTCTCTAATTTCTTTATTTAAGTTATTGATAGCGACAGAATTATATCCAGGTTCTGTCTGTGCAATAACTGTTTCCGCCAATAATTCATTACAATAATTTATAAATATAGCTTTTTCACTGGTTTCATAACAAACAGCTGATATAGCACAAGTGCTTGCAAGAATAGTGGAAATAATGCCAATTATAATAAAAAGACAACCAATTAATTCTAATACAGTAGCACTTTTAAAATGATTTATTATTATCAAAATAATTCCAATAATTAATATAGCTAAAAAAGTAATTAATAAAAACATATAACTTTTCTCCTTTAACCCCAATTTAAAATTTTTCCACTATATTTATATACCTCCTGAGAGATATATTCTTTATCTGTTTTTGTTAATCCGCTACAATTAACTGTTAAATAATTGCCTTTGCAAATTTCGTTTACAATATAATCTAAACGAGCAAAATCTGCCATACATCCTAAAAAATCATCATCAAACATTGTATTACACCTCTTTGGTATTTAATGTTATGAGATAATCTCTTACAAACCAAGAAATATCTCCACTTACTAAGAAAGTAATAAAACTACATACGCAGCCTATAATATTCCATAAATTTATATTTAACATTTTAACCCTCCTTCTTACTGAATCTCTTGAACTAAATACATTTTCGGCAATTTATCTGCCAAATGAATGTCAAATTCATTTTCTTTTAAAAATTCTCTATATTTTTGCTGAATTGTTTTAAAATTAAAATAAAGCTCATTTTCATCGAATATAGGTAATATATTATCTTTATGTAAATATGTTTGTTCAGTAAAGAACAATCTTGACCCGAAAGCACAGTTATTATTTGAAGAATAACCATCGGTGTAAACCGTAAAATCTTCTAATTCTTCATGATTTTTCAACTCTTTTTCTATTTCTTGATTTTCTATTGGATATCCTACAATAATGCTTGCTCTAAAATCTACGCCCATTTTAATCCTCCATTTTGCATTTATATATTAATTTACAACGATTAATACAAGTTTGTTTAATATTTTTATATTTTTGATGTTTAGAAACAGTACCAGCTATTTCATACCATTCATTTTCTTCAACGTTAATGCCCTTACCAGAACAAAACCATATAATAGTATTTCCATCTGCATCTTCAAAATTATAAAGAATTGATTTGCCGTAAAAGGTATCTAGCTCTTTAACGCTTTTGACCAAAAGACTAAAATAATATCTTTGACCAATTTCACCAACCCATTCAGACGGCGATTCATCATAAAGCAATTTATCTATTACTTCTTTGATTATATGGTCTGGTAATAAAATCTCTTCATTTGAAGAAATATCTTCCCACTTTAAAGTTTTTAGCTCTAAATCTTGCGGCACATCTTTTGGCATCTGTTCTGTAGAAGGAATATACCAACCGCAATATTTTCGATATTTTGCTACTGATTGCCGAAACCATTCAATATGACTATAAGTATCGCCTTTGAATAGAGTAATAGGTCCATCGGCAAACCCTAATCTTTCTTTAATTGTTGGCATTATTATTCCTCCTTTTTTATTTTCTATATATATTATAATATATTTTTTTATAAAAATAAAGGGAAAGAATCTTCTTTCCCTTTAAAAATTTTTAATTTACAAAAGTATAGTAAATCGCTTCTTTTGGTACTTCTATTATAGCTTCTTCCGTTTCAGTGTTGAGATATCCCCAAAATATTGATTTTATTTTTGGAGTTTTCTTTGTATAAGTATATTTTGATTTAGATTCTTTTATTTTTACACTATCAATAGAAATTTTTTGAGGATATCCATCTTTATCTTTTATATAAAAACTATATCTTAATATACCAAATTCTTCTCTATCGCAAATTATATACTTATTTGGTTCTTTTATTTCTATAATTTGAGATAAAGGAAGAATTTTTTGAGTTTCTGTTTCAACGTTTACTTCTGCTGGAATTGATAGTCCAATTAAACCACCAATGACACCACCCAGAAATAATCCAGCACAAGCAAGTTCCGCAACGAATTCAGATCCCTTAAAAGCTAATAATGCAGAAATTGTAAAGATAGCAGTCATTACGACTGCAATAAGAATATTTGTAAACATTTTTTCTCCTTCTCTATTGAATTGAGTAAAAATTTTATCCTCCTTTTATAATATATTATTCAATTTTGTTCTGAGAAAAATTAAAACAATTAGAATTATTCATCATTAAAAAAGGAAGTATATTTAAATCCTTATTTTCATTCATTAAGAAATATAACATTAATGGGTTTTTAGAAAAATTATTATCTTTATTCATAAATAAAAACAACATAGGATTAAACTCTTTATCATCGCCAAGCATTAAGAAAGGAAGTAAACTGCCGAAAGGGTTATCTGCATCGGCATTTTCATTATTAAAATCAATAAGAGCCTGAACTTTTGTAAAGAAATTAAAACCAAAAGGACTTTTTATAGGAACAATATCAACAACAGTTGCATCTGCATAATTAATAACAGAAACAGTTTTTGCTTCTTTATTAATAGACTTAACAAATACTGGCTTACTCGCATGTATAAGAATATCACCAACCGCAATTTCACTTAATGCAACAGGTAATCTATAAATTAATTTTGAAGCATCAAAATTAATTATTTCAACATTAAAAATTTCTTCTGTCTGTTTATTGTAAGATATCCAGCCATTATCTTTTGTGTTTACCGCAAGACCATAAGGACTTAAACGAAACTGGTTATCAGAAACTGGACCGAAATCAAAATTAAATATTTTATCACTTCTCATATTTTTATTCTCCTCTATATTATTTAATGGTTTTTTTGACATTAGTTCGTGCATAGTTTTTCCTTTTACCCATTCTGGTTCATAATCTCTCCAATAATCTAAAATGAATTTTTCAAAATTTTCTTGAAATTTACAATCTTCATGACAATATAAACAAGAACCAAGAGAAAAGTATTGATGTGTTCCATTGGCAGCAGCAAAAGCTTCCATAATAACTATATCTCTGTTCTTAATACGAATATAAAAATGCGAACACTTAGATTTCACCAATTGTTTCCAATTATAATAAGGAAGCTTTTCATAAACACCAGAACAAACTTCATCGGCAAAAGCATCAAGAAGCCAATCTTTATCTACAATACTTCCTCCAACGAAAGTTTTCTCAGGGTTATTGCGTATAAAATAATCTTTCGCCATATGTTTCTCCTTTCTTTATATTTTCTATATATATTATAATATATTTTTATTAAAAAATCAATTAAAATAAAAAAGCTATACTTTATAAGTATAGCTTAATATAAACGAATTGTTATATCTAAATCCGAATAAGTTGCCGCTAGTGTTTCAAACATAGCAAAACCAGCTCCATTAATAATTTCTGGGCGTTTTTTAATAAATATAATTAAAGATTCTAAATTATTATTTTCGGCAAATTTACAAACTTTATTTAATCCATTGTTTAAAAAACGAATTCCGACAGAAGTGTTGTAAATTGTATTAATATAATCGTAATCACATTTGTGTCTTTCGGCATCTGTTAATTTAAACTCTAAAGCACTTCCAAATAGTCCAATATTTTGTTGGCTATTTACATATTCTTTTACATATGCCTCTTGTTTTTCTTTTAAACGAGGAAATTTATCTTGATAATGTTTTAATACTGATGAATTATCAATAAAATCAGTTTGCTCAAGAACTATCATATCAGTAATATCATCATAAAATAAATCAAAATTGTTTAAATACATTTCAATAATTAACATTATATTACCCCTTCTATAATTTCCAATTTTCCATAAACTCTATTAGGAAAACTATTAGATGTAAAAATTTTTGTTATTTTACTTTCTATATCTACTTCATTTAAATCATAATGTGTTGCATATAAATAAATTTTATTAGCATCATTTTTAATTAAAGTTTCTACAATATTATCAAGTTTTTCATCTGAACTATTCACATAATCTGTGATAATTAAAATATCGTGATCTCCAACATCTTTACCAATATTTCTTCCTAAAATAGGTTTATTAACATATGGACTATATTTGCGTTCGTCGGACTCGGTCGGAAAGTAAATCCGCAAATTTTCAGAGTGTGTTTTATCACAAGCTGCCTCAATATAAGGTTTTATATCATATATCTCAACATTATTTAGTAAAGCAACACTTACATACGAATGTGGATCTAATACACGAATTTTTTCAAATCCAAGAGAGTTGATAAAATCACAAAAATATTTAAGCGTATAAATTTCAGAATTATCGAAAGGTTGATCAACTATTGAACCAGGGATATACGGCATAATTAAATGTATTGGATTTCGACTTTTGGATTTAACGTGATTAACTAAATAATATAATTCTAATATTTCTTCGTTATTTTCAAAATACCAAGTAATAATATGTTTTGAGCTTACAATATAAGGATTTACATTTAACTTTAAAGTTTTATCAATGTTATAATTAATTTTAAAAGGTGTGCTATTATATAAAATCATTATTTATCCTCCTTAGTGATATCAATATGACAACTTTCCATAACTTGTAATGCTGCCTCATGTTTTTCGGGGGTTGAACCAGCACAACAATTTTCTATTACTTCTATTGGAGTTTCGCTAAATGCGGCTTTGGTGATTAATACATTGGAAATAACACAAATATCGGTGCAAAAGCCGCAAAAAGTAATTTTTTCTATTTCACTATAATCTTCAAATAATTGTAAAGTTTCTATTAATTCATCATATGAACCGAAAGTAGATTTTTGTATAAAGTGTATGCGGCACCCGGTCTTGTGCTTCTCATCAACGGCTGCGACAATTTTTCTATTAATTTGCCAACCTTCGGTATTAGCAATACAATGCGGAATCGGCAATTTTTCTCCTTCTAAGGTATCTAAATAATTCGGCATTAAAAAATAACTTTCATCATAATGTGTGTCTTGAGTTAAAATAATGTCATCGCCATCAAATTCATTAATTAATTTAACAATATTATTTACTCTAACCATAGCTTGGCTATTAATTAAACTACCGCTAATAAAATCATTTTGTGCATCTATAATAACTAAAACTTTCATACTATTCTCCTTATTTTATTTCTAATTTTATTATAACATAAAAAATATAAAAAGTCAAAAAAGAGAAGGATTACTCCTTCTCTTCGCAATAGATATCTTTAGGTGATATATAAATTTTACTGTAAGTCAATTCATTAGTTGATTTAAATGACCAAAATTTATTTTTTTGTTCATAATTATAAATTGTTATAATCGGCACTTTATTTGTTTTATTTATATACAATTTTATTGTTCCGTAATGTGGAGAGTTAATATTCTTTGGTAAGAACTTATATTCATATTTTTGAAGTCGAGAATTGTATTGTTTAAAAACGTATGTTTGAGTTTCTAAATTATAATCTTCGGCAATATCATCTAAATAATAAGTGTTTGCGGTTTTAACGCAATTATTAATATCAATCGGATAATTATAAGCGAATATCATACCAATAAAAACACACAATTCTCCTATTATTATAAATATAAAAGGGTGTTTCGTGATTGCAATAGTAAAATATAAAATTGTAGCTATACATATTCCCAATATACCGAATAAAATTATCCAAATCATAATATTACACCTCTTTCATTTTTAGTTCTAATGTCCAAACGCCTTCCATATAATTTTCTGTCGTAGGAATAAAACCGTAACATTTACCAATAGCATTTGTGACTACGAGGGGTTTATTAAGGGCTATTACTTCAGCGTCGTCGGGTATGTCTTCAATTATATCTCGAAGTTCACCAACAGTTAAAATCTTCACTTTTTTCCTCCTTTAATTAAAAAACTTATTTTTACCTTTGCGGCATTTTTACGGTTTCTTACGATTTTACGGTAAATTCGTAGTTAATACAAGTTTGTTCGTTGCGATTACAAGGTTGTCCTTCATCGGCACATTTACATTTATTGCAAGTAATTTTTATCCTTTCAGGATTAATTACATTGGCTTGTACTTGTCCTTGTGGAGTATTAATAGTTTGAACAATTGTTTCTGGTAATGGAGAAGGATCGGTTTTAAATAAACAATTTGTATTATGTTTACAAGTTGGGCATCTTCGATATAATGATAAACAATTGCTGCAAAGACTATAAAACCCTTTTTTGCCATTATTTCGTAAAATTAACATGGGAGTATATTTAATTTGTCCGCAAATACTGCAAGTATTCATTATTTAATCAACACCCTTCGTTTGTAGCTTTAATTACTTCTTCAATAAAATTATTAGGTAAAGGAAGTATATCTTTAAAATCCCAATTTAAAGAATCTAATGAGATTGAATCAACATCGTCAAAAGATTTCATAATATTTTGTATAGCTTCATCAAAATCATTACTAATTACGATTCCACTATTGGTTGTAAGTTCTGTTTCATAATACCATTTAACTGTATAAGCATAAAAGTGCATAAAAAAATTTCCTTTCTTTTATATTTTCTATATATATTATAATATATTTTATTATATAAATCAAATAGAAAATTTTAATTGATTTTTATAAATATATTTGATATAATATATATAGAAAATATAAAAGAAAGGAGTTAAAATGCGTTGTATATTACCAATTCAGTAAAACCCGGATGGGATAGACATATATATGATTTTTACACCATCTTAGATTGTATTGATAAAATTCCGCAATTAGAAGATTATTTAATAAAATCAATAAAAAATCAAGATAAAAAGGAAATAGTTGTAGAAAAAATAAAATTATTTAAAAAAGCTCATAAGGATATGGATTGTATAGTTCCTGCTGGACGTTCATATTATTATTCTATAAAACAAGATGCAAAATATACTATACATTATTTTATAGATGTATTTGATTTTATGGATTTAGTGGTTAATATTTTAAATGAAATGAATTGGAAGGAGAGTTCAAATTGGCAAGTTATGAATTAAATTCTTATTTAAAAGATACATATAATGATATTGAACCTATAGCAGATTTAATAGCTAAAAAAATCATTGAGTTTGTCAAAACGCCATTATTTAAATCTTATATTAAATATGTTAAAACATTAAAAACAGTAGATAATGGATTTTTAACAGATTCTTTAACAAAAGGTTTGCGTTTTTACGTTGACAATTTAGAAAAAGCTATTAATGAATATTGCCAAATGGAAAATGTTTATTTAACTGTTTTTCAAACTCGTACAGGTTCTTATTTATATTTTGACCAATATAAAGAAAAACCAAATATATTAGATTGGCGTATATCATCGGAACACACTTATTCTTTACAAGTATGTAATGAAATAGAAAAAGCTGGAGTTTAAACTCCAGCTTTTATTTTTTTTATTTACCAAAAAAAGATTTGTAAAGATTAGAAATTAATTCGTTAGAAGTAGATTTATCTTTTTTGTCTATTGGATTTGTATTCCAACTAAATTTAATTTTTCCAGGGTTGCCACTTAAAACGCCAATTAAATTAATATATCCATCAAAAATTTCAATAATTTCTTCGGCATCTTCAGTTGTTAAATTATCAAGTTTTTCAGCAATATTAGCATCAGGATAATATTTTGCAATATAATTTCCAATAGTATTAATAACTTCCTTAGTATCTTTTATTTTTTCTGTGTTTTCAGTTTGCTTAATTTGTGCATCGGCAACTTTTTCAGCAAACTCTTCAATTAAATCCTCTGGTGATACACCATTTTTAAGTGCTTCGGCAATATAATCTTTCATTTTTATTTCTCCTTTCACATTTTAAAACATTTTTCTATTTTTTGTATTAAACCATCTCCATCAAGTTGTACATAATCAATTTGATGTTTATGTAAATTAAAAATTGCAAAAAGTGGAATTTTGCGTTCAACAGCAACTCTTTTAATTTTTATACAATAACAGCCATTAAGTATAAATAAATCGCCATCTTTTAAATCATTTACGGCAATTTCTTTTATTTTAAATTCATATCCTTCAAATAAAAGAGTTTTAATTATTGAAGCAATTGTTGGTGCTTCATAATTATTTATGTATTTCGGCATTATTTTATCTCCTATTCATCAAAAGTAATGGTTACATTGGCTAAAAGCTCTATTGGTTCTTTATCGGCAAATTGAGCAATTTCGCCAGTTTTTACATTAACTCCCACTGCTTCATTTTTATAATTAGGATCTTGATTTACAGCACAAATATAATAGTTGTTTTTATGCCGAAAATATTCGCCAAATAACACCATTTGAAAAGTATTTTCTTTTATTTTATTATCAACAATCTTTACCATTTTTTACTCCTTTAATTATATCAAAAAATTTTTTATGCGTCAATTTTTGCTCTTTGTAATATCCAGCTTTTAAATATAATATCTGTTACGCCTTTGGAAAACAAAACTGCATCATATGTTTCATCTTCTCTATAACTTTTGTATAAATCTTCATAACGAATCTTTATTCTTGGAAATATATGTTTACCTAATGTTTTTTCTCCAATTATAGGCAAAATGTCTTTAGCTTCTTTTTGAGTTAAAGCTATACATAAATTACTAGTTTTATCTTTTAAAAGCCTATTTAATTCTATATCAAACCAAGCTTTATTAAAAGTATGAATTAACATTATTTTATCTCCTCATCTTGAATTTCTATAAACCAAGGTTGATGGCAATAATCACATTTAAATTTAACATAATTGTTTGTTTTTGGAGTGTTTCCGCATATATTTAAAATATAGATATATTGTTTGCCGGGGGGCGGTTTTGGTTTCTTTTGACCGAGGTCATCGGCACAAAATGGGCATAGTAACATTATCTCAGTTTTCTCCTATATATTTTTTTGTATATTCTTTTATAATGGAATACCGCTCGCCGCATTGATTGTTCTCCGCAAACTAAAATTGGTTTATCTTCTCCTTGAATTGTTAATTCTGTATAAGCAACATTATTAAAAGGATCCCCTTCAGGTATAAATAATTTAATATCTATTACTTTTTGCGGATCGATTAAAGTTTTATCTATATTTAAAATTTTAGGTTTTGGTTGATAATTCATAACCATAGTTATAAATTGAAGAATTGCAAATACTAAAATTGCAAAACTGAAATTGCCGATTAGCATTTCAGTCCATATCGTAAAAAACCAAGTCATTTGAGAATCGCATCCTTCCATAAATCAACAAAGAAGTCAAAATCAGAATGTCTTTCATCTTCTTTGTCTTCTGGATAAGTACAATTTTGTATTCGACCATTAAAATAAAATAATAAACCATATATTCCTTTTTCAATTTGTTCTACTTTGGATAAATTAATGTAAGTATCTTGATAAGGTAATTTAACAATCATATTTTTTCTCCTTATATCATTATTTCTATATATATTATATAATATTTTTTTATATTTGTCAAAAAATCGAACGTATGTTCGTCGGACAATGTAGTTTAAAGTATTTATTTGTATTTTTATATATAGTAGAAATATTACGAAAGGAGATTTGTTATGAAAGAAGATAGCAATGTGATGACAAAAATGTCAGTTCGTATCCAATAGGAAGAAAAAGATGCTTTAATAGAGTATGCGAATGATAATGATTTAACAATGTCATAGGTAATTCGTAGAGCAATTAAAGAGTTTTTAGCAAATAACAAATAATAAGGTACGAGCAAATGAGCAAATTAAAAATAATTTATAGTTTAAAGATAATGCGGCAACTGGTCGAAAAAGGACATGTTCCCGAACATGTAATGCCAAACCCGGTGAACGGCAAATTTAACTGCTGGGTTTTTGCTGTTAATGATAAATTTTAGGCTGACCTTGACGAAATTATGGAAGGGAGGTCATTAGTGTGATTAAAAGAAGCTTTATATTTTATCCTGAATGGCTTGATTGCGCTAATGGTTTCGCCAATGAAAAAGATAGGGTCGAGCTATTAAAAATGATTGTAGATTATGGTTGTAATGGTATAGAGAGAGAAGTGGATTCTGAAAGTTTGAAAGCTGTTTTTAACTCTTTGATAAAGCCAAAAATTGATTTGGCTTAGGCTAAATATGGCGAAAAGGTTGAAGGAGCGAAACTTGGTGGTAAGAAGAAAAAAGTTGATGAAGATGCAATTCTAGAGATGGCGTTAAAAGGTTTTACAGCTAAATAGATTGCGGCTGAATTAGGAATTTCTTAGACTGCAGTTTATCATTCAGATGCTTGGAAATTGCGAAAAAATTGATGGGGTCTTTAAATTTTTGGCGAAAAATTTTTGGGCAAGTTTATATAATGATTTAAAAAATGAATTTTGGATTTGATTGGGTAAAAATGTTAAATGTAAATGAAAATGCTGAAAAAATTTTTGGGTAAAAGCGATTAATTGTATTAAAAATAGATAAAGCATTAGGGCATTTTTATTTAAAATTTTTTGGATAAAGTATTTAAATTTTTGTAAAATTGTTTGTAAAAATCTAGGCAATTTTACAAAAATTTTTGTAAAACATTTGCACTTTTTTTGTAAAAATGCCTCGCGAAAAATACAAATTCTTGTAAAAATGCCTCAATTTTTTACAAAGATTTTTGTAAAAATGCTTAGGCAAATTTACAAAAAAGTTTGTACTTTATTTGTAAAATCGGCATTTTTATCCAAAGTTGTAAAAACTTCTATTACTATTACAAATTTTACAAATTTCCGCTTCGCGAAAATATGTAAACGGCGACAAATTTTGTCTTTTCGCTTCGCTCAAGACAAAATATGTCTTAGGGCGCTTCGCGCCTAAATCGCCGCTAAGTAGGGGTATGGGGGAAGGTTGGAATTGGATTTTGGTGGGGCGGGGTGAGATTTTGAAAAATCGATTTTGGATTTTGGGTATAGGTTAGAGGGCGTTTAAAAAAATGGATTTTGAATTAGAGAGTTTTGGTGTAAATAAAGATTTATAGGATATTAAGGGTTTAAAAGAAGTTAATTCAGAAGATTATAATGGTAGTGATTATGGGCTTTTAAAAGAATTGGAAGAGAAATGGAAGAGTTTGAATAAAAATGGAAAAAATTGATGTGTTTAGATAGGATTTTAAGATGTTTGAATAAAATTATTGAAAGTTGCTGCTCGCGTCCACGAGTACAAAAATTTTTCAAATCGCGGTCTGTACAGTTTTTTTCTGCCGTAAATACAACATTACGGTTCAATCTATTATTTAAAAATTTAAGATTTTTTTCTGTTTTTCAAAAGCAACTAACATTTTTACGATTTCGCTCTTTACTATTTAAAACTCATTTAAATTTCGAGCAAATTGAATTAACAAACATTTCTTTCTCTCTTTCATTTTCCGCAATTTTGCAGTTTCTCGCTTTATAGTTTCCATTAAGCGGCAATTCGGCAAAGTTTTTTCTTTTCTTTTGCCTATTGGAAGGCCACTTGACAAATATATAAAAATATGTTATAATATTAAAAAAAGACTTTTTTAAATCGTTACTTAAAAATTTAATTGAGAATGCCAAAAAAATTTTGTGAGATATAAATTTACCGTTTGGATATATATGGTTTAAAATCCATTTAAATTTTTGGCATTCTGAATTAAAAAATTTTTGAAAGAGAAGTGTGAAAAAACGATCTTGGCCGTTTGACGATTCTGGTTATGTATGTAACAGACCAAGAGCAGTGGAGTAAGAGAAGAGTGAATATATAGAGAAAAGAAAGAGAAAGAGAGAGAGAAATGCCGATTCGTCGCCTACTAGATACTATGAGTCTGGATTAAAGTTGTACGAACCGAGGTCGCGGCAATTCTTTTTCTTCCTCTTTTCTTTCTTTTTTTATTGCCTATTGGATAGGCCGATCCCTCGGTCTGTGTTAAACGAATCGGGAGTTTAGTCTTTAATAAATTGTCGTTTACTAGCGGCATATAGTCGCCCTTGCGGAAAAGTTTTTTTATCTTCTGCTATTGGATAATTAAAACTAAATAATTATTTAAAAATTCAAATCAAAATGCCACGATTTTTTTTAAAGGTAAAAATATCTGCAAAACGTATTTGCGTAGGCATACAGATAGAAAAAAGTAATTGATAATGTTAAATTTCATGTGAGATGAGAGTTTAAAATTTTCATTCTTGCGGTTTTCTCGCCCACTGGAAACATATAGTCTAGATTTCTGCGTTTAAAATTTAATTAAATTTGCCACGATTTTTTTGAAACGTAAAAATATTCGTGACGCAATAGTAAGATTTAAAAGATTGACGATTTTTGCTGATTTTTTAATATGCTATGGAACGTGTGAGAAGTTAAAGTTTGCGGTTTTCTCGCCTACTGGTTGCTAGTAAGCGAGTATATATAGAATGCTGAAGGCCAGGTCTGTTTAACACAGATCGCGATCGTCGTCGGAGTTTAGTGTATTGGGATTTTGTGTTAAATTGAACGCGATATGTAAAAAGTTGAGCGGGGTCGCGGCATATGCAAAGTTGCACGGGACCTGGCGCATATAGGAGTTGTTTGCGGTGCTGGGGGCTGTGGTATCACAGTTTTGGGAAAAATGGTAGGGTGACAAATATTCACATTTTGGTGACAAATTTTCACAGGACTTGACTTTGTAAAAATTCGCGCCTAGACGCCAGTTTGCGGCGCGACAAAAATTCACATAATTTCTCTGTTTTTAATAAAAAAATTTGATTTTTTTAAAAATTTTTGTTAAAATTGCCCAAAACCCCGGGCAAAAGTGAATATTTTTCACCAAAAACAACAAAAAATCGGCGATTTCACTAAGAAACCGCCGATTTTTTTCACTTTTTCTTTCGATGTTGCACAAGAGTGAGTGAAAAAGTATCACCTTTGTCATTTTCAAAGCTGATTTCACGCTCAACATTTTTTATTTCAGCATCGCCCACAAGATGAACAATTGTTTCAGCGAGCTGATTAATTAACCAGCGTTTGTACTCATTAGGTTTTCGTTCTCTTTTGGTAGACTTGTCAGATTTCTTTCGCTGATTTGTTGACCTGTATTTTTTGCTTGCTTTTTCCTGTTCAGGTGTCAAGTCAAAATCTTTTGCAACTCCCTTGTCAATGTCCTCATCGTCTTTGATAATCTGAATAGCCTCCTCTTCTGTGCAACCCAAAGATTTCATAAGCTGTTTAATTTTTTCTTTCATAGTAATATCACCTCTCTTTACTATAATTATTATAGCACATAACAAGCCAAATGTCAAGCAAAATTTTTAAGTTTCAGTAGCTTTATTTATAAAAGTGCTAAGATTATTTATAAGTTTTTGATACTTATCAATCATATCAGTACATTCTGCTATTTTATTTGTGGCTAAATCCCAATGATAACACTCTGTATTATATACCCACATTCCAATATCAGTTGGAAAATCATCTTCAAGTTCTTCTTGTATAATAAGAAACAGTCCTTCCGAATCTTTGATATAAACATATTTTTTAAAATATAAATCCCTAAAAGTATTAATAGGATTAAGGTTGTAGTCAAAAACTATAACTTTTTGAAAAAATTTTTTTTCTTTTTCGATTTGTTTTTTTTCATATTCAGCACACTCTTTTTCAGTATAAAATACTGTATTGTCATTGGCAACATAATGAATCCTCATTTTATTTACCTCCCTTTCATTTACTATAATTATTATAGCATAATTAGGAATATTTGTCAAGTGATAAATATTCACATTTGCCCGAGCGTCGCTTTAGTGCTTTAAAGCGTTAAAGTGCTGTGGATAAAAGAGGTGGGGTGAGAAATTCTCACCCCTAGGAATTAGACAAGACTAAAGTAAGTCTTACGACCATCTTCCTCTCTCTTGATTGTGCCAGCTTTTACAAGCTGTGCCGCAAGAGCAGAGATTTTCTGATTGGAATACTCCGCGATAGCAGGAATATTCTTGATAAGGTCTGTGATAGTGTAGCGTTCGCCCTCTACCATTCCCTTTACAATGTCAGCTTTAATGCCCTCATTGGCAAGCTGAACCTGAGTAGGTTTACGATTTGCACCAGTTCTCTTTTCAAGCTGTGCAATCTGCTTTTCAATAAAAGCCTTATGCTCCTCTGAAGTAACAACCTCAAGAATCTCTGCGAATACCTCTCTTTTAGTTTTCTTATTAGCCATAATTAACACCTATCCTTTTCTAAAAATTTTTTGGCTTTTGTAATCTCTCTTGATTACATATATATTATATCATAAGTTTAAGAGTTTGTCAAGGGTTTTTTCAAACTTTTTTTAATTTTTTTTATTTCATTTACTTTGAGCACCCTTGCTTATCTCTCTCAACCTTACATACATATTATACACTATTATTTTAAATTTGTCTATTGGCAAAATGCACAAATTTTGGGAAAAATTTTAAATTAAAATTTGTGCAGTTTGCCTATTGACTTTTTGCTTGGCGTGTGGTATAATGAAAATTCGGCGCGCAAGGATCGTGCGCGCGCCGCTGAAAAGCAAAAAACCGCTTTAGCGAACTAAAGCGGTTAAAAAGAAGCTTTTGTAGCTACAATAGCTTTAAAAATAAAATCTTCTGCTGTTTGTAGCTCTAATTTCATGTTGTTGATCTTTTCTTCAAGATTTTCAAATTCATCATTGCATGGGTTGTAATACCAAGCTCCTACCTCGCATGGAAATACACCACCGAAAATGATACCCTCAAAAGCTTCAATGGTTTCTCTATCTTTAATAAAAACATACCAAGCTCTTTCAAATTCATTTACTGTAAGGATTTCCCCATGCTTATCCCACATGTACAGACCTTTAGAAATTTTTTCATTTCTTAAAAGCTGTCCTTTTTCATAGTTGACGCATTCAAGCTTATCATCAAACTCTGTTCCGTCATTTGCAAAGTATTTAATAATCATTTCTTTTCACCTCTCTTTACTATAGTTATTATAACACATAATGAATAAAATGTCAAGAAATAAATTGTTACAAAATTGTAACTTTTCGCCCGAGCGACGCTTTAGTGGACTAAAGCAAAGAAAGAGAGGCGGGGATTTCTCCCCGCCTTTATTAATCTGTTATTTCATTTTTTGCAATTGAATTGTATTCTTCTGTAATCTCAGGAATGTCGATAAAATTTCGACTTGCCACATAATCAGCGAGATGAACACACCTGTCAATCTGCGTTAAAGCCTTTGTTTTACCCCATTTACCCATGTGGCTTGCAACTGCATTTAAGAGTACAAAGGGGGCTGGCTCTGAAAAAAATACTTCCCAAGCATTGGCAATCATTTCACTTGCATTTTCTGGATGTGAAGAATACTGACCTTTATCCATTTCATCTTTCACACCATATTTGGCGATATCATGAAGCAAACAAGCAACAAGAATGTAATCTTTGTAGGTATCATCAAGATAATAATAAGAACTTTTAATTAATTCTTCTGCAAACCACACCACAGCTTTGGTATGACGAATTAAACCACCCTCACCCTGTGAGAATTTAGGGTGAAATTTACCACTTGCCGAAGCACCTATTTTAAAGAAATAATTAGGTACTTCTTCATTAAACATAAAGCGACAGAAATCTTTTAAATTATAATCTACAATTTTATCAATCTCTGTCTTAAAATAATCTGACTTATTCATTTTTAATTACCTCTCTCTCATTTACTATAATTATTATAGCACATTACAATTAAAATGTCAAGTGTTTTTTTAAATTTTTTTATTTTTCTTTGTGCCAAGAGATAATAAAACAAAGTGTATTATATTGACGTAAAGAATCAAAAGGCTTATTGCCAAGAATATCATTTTTGTTTGTTACGTCAATTTTATATTTCTTTTGTGTGAAGTAATTAAAAATTCGACTTAACATTTCTATAAATTCCTCGCGATAATGTTCGAGATAATAGCAACCGCTATCATAATTTAATACTTTACCAAAACAAATTTTTACGTATTCGATTCCTTTGTCGGCTTGAGCGTTTATTTCTTTTTGTAAACATTCAATAATATCATCTTGAAAACCTTTGCGAGCCATAATTGTTTGTTCGTACATACATTCGGCATTTTTAAACTCAGGTTTTTTAGCAACATAAGCAAACATAATTTTTACCTCCTTATTACAATACTATTATAGCATTAACTGCACATAATGTCAATAGTCAAATTATACAAATCTATCTTTATTTTTTGTGCAAAGTGCTGAAACGCCCGGGAAAAAATAAAAGCCCTAATTTCGGGAATTTTTATCCACGCAATTAGAGCTTTGAATTTTGCTTTTTAGTTGCTAATAGGCGAGATTGTGAAAATTTCGACCCGACCTCGGGGTCGTCCTTACCAATCGCAAGGCATTTTCTCGCAAATTGTTCTTAATGGACAATCTTTACAGCTCTCTTGATGTTGAGTGCAAAATTCTCTAATCAGAACAATTGCTTTAAATACTTCTAAAAGCAATTAAAAAGCCTCCTTTTTCTCTTTTTCTAATAATAGTATAACAAAAATTTTTTTAAAAGTCAACCCGAGCGACACTTTAACGAAGTAAAGTGGCGAAACACTTTAAGCATTTCGCCATAAAAAAATCTGTTTTTTATCATAATCCCAAGTATGACAATTTTTTACAATTTTTTGGTGTTTCCGCAAACACTCTAAAAAAATCTGCATTTCAATTTTACTATCTTCAAAAGCGGTGTGTTCTTCCTTGTATTCAGAATCGCCACTAATGAAAGCATAAAAACTTTCGGCGGTTGTTGAGTAACATTTCTTGTATCTTTTGGATTCTTCGCAGAAGTTTTGATATTTTTTTAAATGTCCAATAGCTAAAACAGCCATTAATTGAATATCAATAAATTCGCTAATTTCAAGCAACTGACAACACATTGTTTTGCAAAAATCAAATCCAGTGTTAAAAGCCATTGAATACTTTACATTAAAATATTCATAAAGAGCCTTTACTTGATTAATCGCCTCTTGCTCTGTTGGAATTGCGGTGCATACTCCATTGTTAACGTAATCTAAATAAAGATTAAAATTCTTTTTTGCGTAGCTATCTTTAGCTATTTGGTCATAATGTTCTAAGATAAGATAATTAAAAGTTGCTAAAATCTCACCTTTTCGATTATGAATAATACCGCCTAAATGATAAATGCCTTTTGGTTTTGACGCTCCACCAAAAGTTTCTGTGTCAAGTGTACAATAAATATTCATTTTTGTTTACCTCTCTTTGTTTTGTTGTAACTATATTATAACACAAGCTAAGGGAGAAGTCAATAGTTATTACAATATTGTAACCTTTTTTCGCCCGGGTGAATGTGAAAAAGGCTCACATTTAGTGAGCCTTTAACAATCATTAGAAAAGCAACCAAGATAAGGATCATACCCTATTTCATAGTCGCAGTTATCTTCTTTTTCAATATCAATATTATTATAATATTGATATTCATCACACTCAGCTTCAGGAGCTTCGAGTGTACAACGACAAAGTTTATCAATATAAGGACACTCAAGGTCGTTAATCGGGCACATTTTCATTTTTATTTACCTCCTGTGTAATCCTTTTTTATTCTTTCAAGAACATTTTCGGCGTGCAAATAGCCTACTACACTGTCGCATTCTTCCTCTTCTTTGGTAAGCAATCCCATAATTTCAAGGAGTCCTTGCTTTCCACCATAAGAAACATCATTACAAATTACTGAGCATTTGCAATTACCTCTTTGGGGGTAGAAAACTTGTGGATAGCCACAGTAATCAGCTTCAATTTGAAAGGGGATTTTTTCAATTATTAAGTGGTTCATAAGATAATACATTTCTGTATTGTCAATTCCACATTTGTTAAGTAAAGTCATTGTAATTACCTCTCTTTCTTTTACTGTAATTATTATAACACATTAGTCAAGGGTTGTCAAGAGTTATTACAACATTGTAACCTTTTGCGCCCGGGCGAATGTGAAAAAGCGCCACGAGGGCGCTTTTAATAAGTCCATACTGTTTCAATACTAAGGTCAAAATAATCTTCAAAAATTTCTTTTAACTCAGAAAAAGTTTTATTTGATAAAGCATTTTCCCAGTCAGAGCCAAAAAGTTCAATAAGGGATTTTTCATAATATTCATCTTTTTCTTCATCATAAAGACCTAAAAGAGTTTTTCCTTGTATGTATTTATTATTTACTAAAAAAGGAATAATGTCAGATTCTTTTTTTACAAGACCAAGAAAATCGCCTTCAATTCTTATAACTGTCAAAATAATTCCTCCATTTCTTCTTCTTCCTCTACGCTAATAATAGCGTAATCGTCGCATTCAAGTTGAGGGTTATCAAGTTCACATTGTCCTTGATTATAATAAGGACAACTCCAATCCCCAACAGGACAAAAGTATTCATTATTCAACATAATTTTTTACCTCTCTTTTCATTTTTCTTCTTGCTTTACGCTTGAAAATTTTTTCAAGCTTTTGCCGATTTTTTACTTTAACAACGCGAGGACAATTTAAATCCCAAGCGGTATAATCTTTAACAGTTTCTTTTTTTAATTCATCCATAAATATCATTCCTTTTGGATATTTTCTTCGTCAAGGTCAAACTCAATATCTGCCCAATCTTTAGGAAGATTATGAGTTAAAAATAAATTACCATTACGAGCTTTATCAAGAGCTTCTTTTTTACTATTAGCTTGTACAGTACAACAACCTGTAATTCCAATGTAGTAATAATTTTTCATTAAAATCACTTCTTTCTTTCTTACTATAATTATTATACCATAAAAGTTCTAAAAAGTCAAGTGACAAATATTTACATTGCCCGAGCGCACTTTAGTGGAGTAAAGTTAAATCCGCCCCTTTAAGAGCGAGGGGCGGATAGTACGATTTTAAATTTTCGATTTTGATAATGGAAAATAATTTCTCTTTCGATATTAGTCACTTCTAGGTTATCATCAACCGCCGAAACCGCAGTTTTTAAAATCTCAATCAGTTCTCTTTTGGTGTTATCTGGTTTGCGTTCTCTTTTAATGGGTTTATCGCTTACGCCTCTAGCGACCTGTCGAGCCTTACGAGCATTTTTCTCCTGTTCGGCGGTTAACTCAAATAATTTTTCACCATTATCAATTTTTTCATCATCGGCAATTATTTCAATAGCCTCTTGGCGACTAATTTGTAGAGTGTGCATAAGATTTTGAATTTGTTTTTCATCCATTGGCAATTCCCCTTTTCCATTTTTTTACTTTATTAAATTATAACATAAATTTTTGGAAAAGTCAAGGGGAGATTTCTCTCCCCTTGGTGAATTATTTACACAAGTGAGAAGTAAGTCTTACGACCATCTTCCTCTCTCTTGATTGTGCCAGCTTTTACGAGCTGTGCTACAAGAGCAGAGATTTTCTGATTAGAATATTCCGCAATTGCAGGAATAGTTTTAATCATATCAGTAATGGTATAGCGTTTGCCCTCTACCATTCCGTCAAGAATATCCTGTTTGATACCCTCATTTGCGAGCTGTACTTGAGTGGGCTTGCGATTTGCACCAGTTCTCTTTTCAAGAGCTTCAATCTGTTTAGCGATAAACTCTTTGTGCTCCTCTGTGGTTACTACCTCAAGGATTTCTGCGAATAAATCTTTCTTAGTCTTTTTCATAAAAACAACTCCTTTAAAAAATTTTTTATTTTGTAATCTCTCTTGATTACATATTTATTATACCATACTTTGTAGTGTTTGTCAAGACTTTTATTAAAATTTTTTTATTTTTTTCGGCGAACCTTTGTTCATTACTATTCTTTTACACATATTTGTTATACCTCTTATCAAAATCTAATTACCACTTTACCAATTAATCAATTAGGAGAAGCTCTAATAGTAATCATAAACTATACCTCATTTCCAATAAATTAGTAGGAATTCTTCAGATTGAGGACGTCACTTCAATCCTTCTCCCTTGCGTTCTTTTGTATATTTATTATACCACAGGTTTGTGGATTTGTCAAGGGGTTTCTGAAAAAAATCCCTAGAAAATTTTTTTCATCCTCGTGCGTTCCTATAAGACTAATCTATCTTAATTTTATTAGCACTAAGGTCTATTGCGACTTCCAACCGCCGCCCCACACCAAAGAAGTGGCTCAGAGGTATCTCCCCTTGACTATATTTATTATACCACAGGTTTGTGGATTTGTCAACCCCTTTTTTAAACTTTTTTTAAGTTTTTTAGAAAGAAGGCTGTTCCAAGAGGAGGCTGCTCAAAGGGTTTCGTTTTCACTAAAGTGTTTCAGCGCCTTATGGTCGTCGCTCTCTGTTCCCCTTGGAACAATTATATTATAGCACCTTTTTCGGAGTTTGTCAATGCTTTTTTGAAAAATTTTTTTAATTTTTTTTCACTTTAGCGCTTTAGCCTGCTAAAGCGGCGCCCGGGCCAAAAGTGACAAAAAGTCATTTTATTTAAATTAATTTCCAAAATAATTTTTCTTTTGTTGTTGGATGTTTTCCTGCGCTTTTTCTTTCGCCTTTTAAAGCTTTAGAAATATTTCCTTGAATAATTCCATAAAAACGAGCTGCTTCACTCTAAGAATTAAAAATTTTTCCAGTTGTTATACATAAAATTTTTTGACTATTAGCAATTGAACCAGCTTGACGCCATTCATTAACTTGTTTTTGATGTTCTTCTGGATGGGCTTTTTGCCATTCTTCTTTGGCTAAATTAACTTTTTTCATTATTTTTTTTACTTGTTCTGGATTGTTTTTTCGCCATTCTTTACTACCTTGAATTAATTTTTGTGTATTTTTTTCTCTTTCTTCTGGATGAGTTTTTTCCCATTTTCGTAATCTGGCGATAGCTTCCTATTGTCGTTTTTTTGCCTATTCTGGATGTGCTTTATTCCATTGATGAGCATATTTCCAACCCGAACCAATTTCATCGCCTTCAGAAATATTGTAATATTCATTATTATTTACAGCATTTAATTTTTTAATCCATTCTTTTTCTTTGGTATTCATTTCTTTTTCTGATTTACAAATTTCAAGTATTTTTCTTGAAAAATTTTCTTTACCAAATTTTTTAATAGCTTTTTGTAATAAAACTCCACTTCCTAAATAAGAATCATTTGTAAAACCATAGTGTTTACCAACATATTTTTTCTTATTAATTTGATTAATTGTTAAATAAATAAAATACTATTTATTCATTTTTTAACTCCTTTCGTTCTGTTTATGTCATTTTATTTTAAAAGTTAAAAATGGTCAATTATTCACAATTGACCATTTCATAATGTAATAAACTATATAAATTTTTGATTAAATTTTTTTCGCTAAAAGCATTTTCGCCCCAGTCTTTACGATTGTTTAATTCATCATCAAATAAAATTCCATTTGAAATACTTGATTTTGGTGTACCATATTTAACAATAAAGATATTATCCCATTTAACAGAGGGTATATGCTTTTTAAGCCAAGTTAATTTAGCTTGCTTTACTGCATTATGATATTCTATGCTTGAATTTTTAGAAGTCCAAGAAATAATATTAATTTCCCAATTATTTTTTTGTAGTGTATTTAACACTCTTGCCAAAGTGGATAATCTAACTAAAGGTTTAGCTTCAAGATAAGGGCGAACTTTTTCGGCGATTAAATCATCTAACCAATTTTCAACTCCGTATAAATCAATCCAAGTACCATCACAATCTAAATTAATAATTTTTTTCATTTTAATTGCCTCTCTTTCCTTTTCTATATATATTATATCATATAATAATATAAAAATCAATAGTTATTACAATATTGTAACCTTTTTTATTTTTGCCGTGCGAGGGTGGCGATTTCTCACCACTCTCCTACGACTAAACGAATTACAATCAATCCAATAGTAATTGCTAAGAAACAAGCATCTTTTACTAAATTACTAACAGGCATTTTAATTTTTATATCTCTTATTACTGCTATGCTATTGGCGATTAAATATGCTCCCTGTGCAAGCATATAGGTATAGCCAGCAGTCATTTGTCCTAAGATACAAAGGATTAAGCATAAATAATTTGCTACTTCCCAAAGATTAAAGATATTTTTTTTCATTTTAATTACCTCTCTTTCGTTCATTTTCTGTATATATTATATCATAGGTGTGGCGGTTTGTCAAGCTTTTTTCGGAAAATGTTTGAAAAAATTTTACATATAATTTCATTTTAAAAAATCTGTAAGTGCCAAAAAGTTTCCCGCATATACACCCTCGCCAACGACCAGTCCACTTTAGCGGACTAAAGTGGCTATGCAACCTGAGTTGCAAGCCAATTTAGCATTTTTTTACTTTCCTTGCGGGCTTGAATTTTTCTTTTTCCGCCATTATGTGAGCTTTCACGGCTCAAATATCCAAAAGTATATATAAATTTCTTAAATTCGTTTAAATCCATTTCATATACTGTGAAATCAGCTGTGATATATACGAATCGATTTGAATGGACACGCGATTCATATAGTGCCCAAATACCGTCAAAATCTTCTCTGCCCTCGCACAGATTGCCACTCATTAGAGAAAAGCCCGAGGCTTTAATGGATATATGCTTATCGCCGAGGTTGAGGTCGCTATCCTCATTATATCTCTTATTGTCGTGCTTAGTGCGACATATGCCATAATAATTACAATATGATAATTCAGCGACAACACCACGGTTCAATTTTTTATCGGTCTGTGGGATAGATTTTTTAATTTTATACTGTAACATTTTAGTTACCTCCTCGTCAATTCGTTGATACTATTATATCACAAGTGAACGAGTATTGCAATAGGCAAATCGCACAAAGATGAGGTAACTTTTTTGTGTAAAATGCTAATACCTTCGTTAAAATACACAAAAATAAAATAGATTTTTGTGCAATATTTACAAAACAACAAAAATTTATTTTATTTTTGTGCAAAGTGCTGAAAATTTGTGACAAATATTCACATCGAGCGGACAAAGTTACTTTAATGCTTTAACGCGTTAAAGTGTGTTAAAATTTTAACAATCCGCTTTAATGCTTTACTATACTGAAGTGCGTTAAAATTTTAACACTTTAACGCTTTAGCATGCTAAAGTAATTTCGGGATTGTGCAAAACGGAGAAATTTAAGTGAATTTTATTCACTTTTTTGTGCAACATGCACAAATCTAAAATTCGGCGCGCAATGGCCGTGGGCGCGCCGCTCAAAAGCTAGCACCTTTTCGGCATATAGCAAAAAGAAAGGGGTAAACCATTTCTGATTTACCCCAAGGCAGTTATAAATAAGAGTTACTCCGAGTGACTTTTCATACACATCTCAAGGGCATTACCGCAAGAGCTTAGCTACTGAGTGTCTTTCTTCTCCTTTTTACTATATTTATTATAGCACATTAAGTGTTGTTTGTCAAGTGTTTTTTAAAAGTTTTTTATTAAATTTCATCATCATCACATTCATCACGCATGTAAACCTGATGTAACCCCTGTTTATCAAACACTCTTAAAGCAGACCAATATTCGCCGCCGCAAACAATAACCTCTGCGTTTGAATCGTATTTTGAAAGCTTTTCGATAATTTCTTTTACGGTCATTTTAATTACCTCTTTTCTTAATTTCTATAATAATTATATCATAAAAGGGCTTATTTGTCAAGTCCCTTTTTAAAATTTTCTTTGTGAATTTTTACAATTGTTTCAAGGTGACGATTTTTTACATCGGGATTTAATGTTAATTTTTCAAATTGTTTTGTTTCCTCGCTTTTATCTCCATAAAGCTTTCGCATAGTTAAAATCATTTCAAGTTTTGTCATTTTGTTTACCTCCTCTTTTATTGTCTTTATTATAACACGGATTGAATTATTTGTCAAGCATTTTTTGAAAAATTAATCATAATGATAACCTATAAATTCATAACACTCGACTTTAGCGTTTTCATCAAATATTAAATATGCACCCTCATATTTGGTTGACACTTTAATGCAACCACATAATTCTGTAGTGGGTTCTTGGTCTATTTCATATATACGACCTTGTTTTTTAATTTCTTCAATTGCTTCATTCCAACCTAAACCTAAAAATTTATTCATCATTTTAATTTACCTCTCTTTAAAAATTTTTTATTTTTGAAGTCTTTCCTTAACTTTCTGTATACATTATATCATACGCTCGGGTAAATGTCAAGTATTTTTTAAAATTTTTGATTTGTCAAATTGCACAAATCGGGATAAAAATTTTTTTAAATCTTTGTACAATTTATCTATTGACTTTTGGTGGCTTATGTGGTATAATAATTCGGAGTGTGGCGATCGTTCACAAAAAAAACAAAAATGAGATTAATAAATTATCAATCTCATTTTTATTTTTTAAATTTTGGAATAAAAGTATTATTCCTTTACAATTTTTATTTTACAACCAAATTTTTTCTCTACGTCAGCCATAGTTACTTCTTTAACTTCGGTGCGTTCCCAAATAATATTATTTGCAATATCAAAATCAAAAACATCAATCTGTTTATATACTTTCATAATGTCATATTCTGAAAGAAATTCGGTAGTGAGAGTTGTTTTTATAAATAAGTCTGAGGTGTAGCTTGATAAATAATTATAGCCATCTGTTGATAAAAGCATATCGTCCACTACCATATATTTGTTACCATTTCGACATTCGACTACCATTCTATTTTCTAAATCTGATTTTTTCATTTTTTTTTATTTTCCTCTCTTTATTATATTTATTTTGTAAAAATTTCAATGCTTGTACCATAATGGCGAGTTGCATTCTCATCAACTTTTGTGAGTTCGCAATAGGTGAAATTTTTCTTTATCTTATCAAAGTAAGTTTTTGCTTCTCTCTCATCAGTAAACTCTTTATCAAACTTATAACCTGTAATTACATACTTCATTTTGTTTTCCTCTCTTTCCTTAATTTCTATATTTATTATAGCAGATATTTAAACAAAAGTCAAGCGTTTTTTTAAAAATTTAAGGTGATAAATAATCACCCTAAATTTTTTTAAAAGCTTTATAAACTGCCTTCGACCATTTTGTTTCTAGCCCTAGCCAATAGGCTATTGTGCCAACGCAAACCGCAAACAAACAAACAATAATAAAGCAAACTATAAAAATAATTCCCAGTGTAAACAATACTTTAAACATAATTTTTACCTCTCTTTATTTAAATTGATAGTATTGACATAACTGTAAAAATTGCTCCACCCATCATAGCCAAACCGCAAGCTAAAAAGAAAATAATCATACAAGCCCAAACTAATCTACAAGCCCAGTCCATTTTAAACCATTTATCATAACACAAGCATATAATAAAAGTTGCGATAATACCAAGCATACAAATGCCCGCTATAAGAATACATATATTAATAAACATTAGCATTAGAGTGTACCTCCTTATTTATTTTCTATATATATTATATCATATAAATAAAAAATTGTCAAATATTTTTTCATATGAAAATGCTTGTGTAGTGTTTCAACTACTTCTGCAATTTACTTTCACACAAGCATTTTCATCAAAAGGAGGTACTATGACAAATATTCGTTATTATCATTTTTAAATCAGAAAGTGTATTTTTTATTTCTCTTTCACTTTCTGTATTAATTATATCATACAAAACACTAAAAGTCAATAGTTTTTTAAGATTTTTTGTTTGTTAAATTGCACAAATTTAGGATATTAAATTTATTAAAAGTTTGTGCAATTTTTCTCTTGACTTTTGGTTGCAAGTATGGTATAATATTTCGGAGTGTGGCGATCGTTCACAAGAATTAAGGCTCTCAATTTGAGAGCCTTAATTTTATTAATCTTCATCTTCCCATTCCTCATCCTCACACTCATATTCAGCATAATGTATTTTTCCGTTTAATACATATATAACTGTTTCAAATCCATCATATTCATCAATTTTAAAATCTGTCGCTTCATCAGGAATTGTTATTGCAACTATTTCTGTATAGCTTTTATCCGATAATTCTACTCCCGCCTCATATAAAGCGATTAATTCGGGGTTTGTACGAATTTTAAGTTCATCGCAATCATACGATTTAAAACCAAATTTATCTAAAATTTCCTTTTTAAGATTAAATCCGCCATAACAAGCATTGATTAAAATTTTCATTGTAAATACCTCTCTTTAAAAAATTTTTTATTTTTGAAAGTCTTTTCTTAACTTTCTGTATACATTATATCATACATTTTCCCGTTTGTCAATACTTTTTTGAAAAAAAATTAAAAAAAATAAGGCAATTGCCTTATTTTTCTAAAGCAATTGCCTGAATAGAAAACTCTGTTAACTCTTGAAAACGCTCTAATTCAGAATCATCTTCAATACATAATAATTCAACATAACCATTTTCACAACGATTTTTCATTATTTCAATTATTTCCTTTTTTTCAGTAAGTGGGAAATAATCTTCTTCTTTAGCTCTTGCAAATAATTCATTGACTACGCCCTGTAAGCTCTCAAAAGCTCCAATGTAATCACCATTCCAATCCTGTGACATTCTTGTAATGTAAATAGTTTTCATTTTTAAGTACCTCTCTTTAAAAAATTTTTATTTTTGAAATCTTTCCTTAATTTCTGTATTTATTATATCATACATTTTCCCGTTTGTCAATACTTTTTTAAAAAAAATAAAAAAAAAATAAGGTGATTTTTTATCACCTTATTAAAGAATATCATTCATTGTCAAAAAAATTTCATTAAACTTTTGTTCAATTTCTTCTTTTTTCATTGTGTAGCAAAATCTTTCTTTTGTTCCACCAATAAAATTGAATTCGATAGCGTATCCAAAACCCTCATACATTTCTTGGTCTACTATTGATACAAAAGTTACTGTTTCAAGATTAATAATCGTGTTATCAATTTTAAAGTTTTTCATTTTTTTTACCTCTTTCCTTAATTTCTGTAATAATTATAACACACTTTGTGCCGTTTGTCAAGTGTTTTTTGAAAATTTTTTAATTTATTAACCAATACCAAAGGGCAACAACCCCAAATACAAAAGCTATTAATACAAATAAGCCCCACATAACTTTTACCTCTTTTCTTTTTTCTGTAATAATTATAACACGTAAAAGCCCGTTTGTCAATAGGTAAAAGTGCACAAATCGGGAGTTAAATTTTACAGAATGTTTGTGCATTTTGCGAATTGACTTTTGGTGGCTCGTGTGGTATAATATTTCGGACTGTGGCGATCGTTCACATTTTTGACGAAAAAAATAAGGGTTAGCAATAAGCTAACCGCATATTTTTCCATCCTAAAATTGAAATTTGATTACAAGCTTTCCCAATCTGTAAAGCTTCCTTTTTTGTGTTTACTCTTTTGCTCTTATCTACATAGTAGATACCATTAGCAAACCATACACCGCAATTACCGCCGAAAGCCTTAACCGCATTTATTGCCTCTCTTGGGCTAGTCGTTTCTATGCCCTCGGTAGCAACCTGCCAACCCGTTTTGTAATTAATTTTATTACCGTTTTTAAGTGTTAAACCATCATTATTTTTTAATTTTAAAATAGAACGAATATTAATCATTTTTGTTACCTCTCTCTTTTTTTCATTGTGTGTTGTTGTTGTGTATGGTAGTTACACATAGTGTGTAACTACCTTATACCCATTAAATTCAAATTCATCAATAAATCTTTCAAGTATTTCTTTGTAGTCTTTGAAGTCGTCAAGGTAATAAGTTTTAACTACTCTGTTTTTATCATTCTCGCAAGGTATGCCATCGCACTCTACAAGATTATGTTCAAGATCAAATGTCATCCAAATATCTACTATCTTCTTCATAAGTTTTACCTCTCTTTCTTTTTTCTGTCTATATTATAACATAAACGGTTAAAAATGTCAATAGTTTTTTTAAAAATTTTATTCGTTAAATTGTACAAATTAGGAACTAAATTTAAGTAAATCTTTGTGCATTTTGTCTATTGACTTTTGGTGGTCCTGCGTGGTATAATATTTCGGGGCGTGACACCCCTTCACATTATTAACGGCACATAAAAATAAAGGGTTGAATTATCAACCCCTAAATAAATCTCTATATTCCACAGCTGGATTATTATTACAACTTACCCAATAGTCAGCATTATTATTCCAATATTTATCAATGTATTCTTCTACTTCGTCAAAAGTATTGAATTGTAATGTATTGAAATTGCCGTTTAACACAATATCTAATTTATACATTAATTTAATCCTCTACCCAAAGCTCTGTATAATACTTAGCGATTATACCTTCAAGTCTATCGTCATTAAAGTTTGTATTTTCCCATTCTTCGCACTTGCGACCAAAATCTAAAGTATGCGGATGTTCAAAGCCGAACATTTGTATAACCTCTGTAAGCATTTCTTCACGTGTTCTTCTCATCGTATTGACCGCCTTTCCTTTCTTTTCTGTATACATTATAGCATCTTTTCACCCGTTTGTCAAGCATTTTTTTAAAATAATTAAAAGTTTTTTAATAGCAAATTGCACAAATTTTAGGATAAATAACTATTAAATCTTTGTGCAATTTGCCTATTGACTTTTTGTGGTCTTGTGTGGTATAATAGTTCGAACTGTGGCGATCGTTCACATAAGTTAACGGCTTTAATAATAACATTAAAGCCGTTAACTTATTATTTAAAGTAAGAATATCTTTCCCCATCAATGTCAACATAATAGTATTGACTATCCTCGTGTACTTCTAGTGTGTGTATTGTGTGTTCTTTAGCCTGATAGCTACCATAGTCAGCACCAATAAAGAACATTATTGCACCAGCTAAAGTGATTAAAAACCCTACCAAAACAATTATTTTATATCTTTTCATCATTAACCCCTCCTCTTAATAAGTGTACCTCTTGCGGTTGTAAGCTGTATTCTTGCAGTATACCTGCCCATCGGCTACTACACAATCAACCTTTTGCACTTCACATTCAAGAGTTAGATTTTGATGAACTTCATAAATGAAAGTATATTTTGTTTCTTCTATTGGATTGATAGGTCTATATCTAAATTTAAGTAAAATTTCTTCTTTTGTCAAGTTTGTGATAATCTTAGCTCTACGCTCTAACTCTGTTAACTTTACTGTTGTATTAATATTGCCCTGTGTGATTGTCATTGTAATGACCACCTTTCTTTATTTTCTGTATACATGATACCATACATTTACTCGTTTGTCAAGTATTTTTTAAAAATAATTAAAAACTTTTTAAAAAGTAGCAAGTTGCACAAAAAAGTAATGAACCTTTTGTGCAAAACAGAGAAAAGATGTGACAAATATTTACATAAAGCTCCCGCTTAAAGTTTAACATTTTTACACAAAAAAACTATTAATTTTTGTGCAAAACAGAGAAAAGATGTGACAAATATTCACATAGTTGCCCCCCCCCGTTCATTAAAAACTTTAGTGCTTTAAAGTATTAAAGTGTGTTAAAACTTTAACAAACATCCCCAACCGCTTTAGTGCTTTAACACTTTAAAGTATTAAAGAGTGTTAAAATTTTAACAAGCATCGCCAAGCTTTAGCACTTTAACATTTTACTACGCTAAAGTGTGTTAAAACTTTAACAAGCATCCCCAATCGCTTTAACACTTTACTACACTAAAGTGTGTTAAAATTTTAACAAACATCGCCAAGCTTTAGTGCTTTAACATGTTAAAGTGTGTTAAAAATTTAACAAACTTTTGGGATTGTGTAAAACAGAGAAATTTGAGCGAATTTTATTCACTTTTTTGTGCAACATGCACAAACCTTAAACTCGGCTCGTCTGGGCCGGTGACGAGCCGAGCAAATAAGATATTACTAAGGATTATGTCAGGGGTGCTTATTTTTGCGGTGGTGGTCTAATCCAAAAGAGTAAGAAATCTATTAATATTTTTTAATCAAATAAAAAAGCTTTGTAGATAACAAAACTGATAGGGGGGGGGGTGTATTTTGGGAAAAATTTGATTTTTTGTGAATAAAATGTTCTTTCCTGCACAAACTAGCGACATTTATCTTTAAAATTTCTAAACTAGCGACATTTTTATTTAAAAAATCTAAAATTACGTTTTTATATTTAAAAAATCTTTAATAATCTTTTATATTAAAATCTTTTTCTTTTATATAATAAAAATGATAAACTATATCTCCGGCTTGATAAGTTCCTATATAACTACTTTTATCATTTACTTTATCGCCCGTCCAAGAGTCATAACAAACATAATCTTCAGTCCCCTCTAAATCCGCTTCATACCAAAATACTATAACACCATTTTGTACTTGCATATCTAATACCTTTTCAATTTTAGCATTACCCCTTAAAAAAATAGGTCTAGCTATATCCAACTCTTGTTTATATATTCTTTTTAAGCTCATTATATACTAACTCCTTTGTTGCAATTAATGCATCGTCAAAATCAATTTTATTTTCTAAATACAATTGCGTTATTCGTTCCATACCTTTTTTAATCGCGATCTCGTGTTTCTCAGAATCGGCTTTCCGCAAACAAACAAAATCTCTTGCCGTATAAATTTCTATTTCATCATTTTCATTCCATCCCATTCTAGCTCTTATACCTTTTGGAATAGTGATACGTCCAAGTGAATCTAATTTTCTTACTATATTTTCAGCTTTCACAGTGAAGAATCTCCTCCTCCTATTGTTTTAGAATAATATTTAGTCTGTTTAATTAAATATCTAATTTTATAATGAATTAAATCGTCAAAACTCCAACTAATAAAACATTGATTATTTTTATATAAATATAAACGATTTATGTTTGGCTTTGTTTTATAAATAATATGATATAATTTACACCAAATCTTAAAAAGTTTCATGCCGATGGGCTGCCTCATGGTTGCTAGTAAGCCAGCCTCTGTACCTCCTTTTTAATAAATTTTATTAAATATTTATCACTACAAGTTATTAATTCTTCTAAAGTAAAATAAATAATATATACCTTTTTATTTTTATTTATTTTTTTATAGAAGAAAAATAATGTTTTGTCTTCATTTTTAGTATAAAATATTTTATGAAATTTTAACCACAATTTTAATTTCCAATTCATATATTCACTTCCTTAATATAATTATACTAAAAATTTTTTTATTTGTCAAAAATTTGACAAAAAAATTTTTTTCTGGTATAATAGAAATATAAACTTTAGGAGGTGTAAAATAATTAAACTTGATTATACGATACAATCTCCAGAAGAAAGAAATGAATTAGTTAAAAAAATTCTAAAAGAAAATCCTGAACCAAACGCAAAATATTTAACAATTTTAGCAGATTATTTAATTATGTGTATGGAAAAACAAGAAAGAAGAAAAAAGAAAATATTAACAGAAAATCGTTTGGCTACAGTAAATAAAAGAGAAACTTCTTTTGAGGGGCTTGTAGCATAGTTTGAAAATGGCGAAGATGGTGTTTATAATCTTATTACAGAAAATAATAAAAACACTATTTTCTAGCCTAAAATTAGTATAACAAAACAAGATTTGGAAGATATTCCTTATTTGCGGCAAGTGCGGTCAGCCATTGAAATTTGGGAGCGCAAGTTAAAAACGGTAAGTGGAAAAGATGCTTATATTATTAAAAAAGCAATTATTGATTTGCGGAAAGATTAGTATATTATAAAAAATTCTTTTAAACCACCAGTTGCATTAGCTTACACAGCAAAATCACCTACTTATATTCCTTTAAATAACAAAGAAAAAATAGTAGATGAAGAATGTCAAATTTCTGGTGTTTCTCTTTTAGATCCAAAAGTCTGCTCAGCTATATTATGTAATTATTCAAAATTAAAACAATCTAGTTGGGATGTTTTTAATAGCGATACTTGGTATTTGATGTATGATTTCGACAAAATTGCCGAAAAGGCTTTAAAAAACTATCCAATCTATGAACGAATAGTAGAATATAAAATTGATGGAAAACAAAATATAGATATACAAACAGAAATTTAGTTGGAATTTGGAATTAAATATAGCTTAGAATATATTTCTAGCTTATGGAGAAATAAAATCCCAAAAATTATTGCGGGAATGGCAAAAGATGAATATTTAGATTGGTATTATTTAGTAGTTGAAAAAGGAAAATATAAAAAATGTAGTCGTTGTGGTCAAATTAAATTAGCCCATAATTATTATTTTAGTAAAAATAAGTGCAGCAAAGATGGATATTATAGTATCTGCAAAAAATGCCGAAACCTTAAAACTAAAGGAGGGTAAAAATAATGGCTACTCAAACTTGTTACTGCGAAAAATGCCATCGAACTTTAAATAAAAAAGAATTTTATCGTTCTCATAATTTAGAGAAATATCCAAATGAAGGTATTTTTCCAGAGTGTAAAAAATGTATGACAATGCATGTAGATAATTGGGATCCAGACACTTATTTATGGATTTTATAGGAGGCTGATGTACCTTATATTCCAGAAGAATGGAATAAATTAATGGCAAGTTATGCAAAAGACCCATCTAAAGTTACTGGAATGACAATTATTGGACGTTATTTGTCAAAAATGAAATTAGTACAATTTAGAGATTATAGGTGGGGAGATAGTGCCTTTTTAGAAAAATTAAGGCAAAATCAAAAAGAATAGGCTTTAAAAAATGCAGGGAAGTCTGCCGCTGAAATTACTGTGGCTTTAGAAGAAGATAAAAATTATATTCCTGAATCGGTTGAGAAACCCCCTGAGCCACCACCGCAAACACCTGACGCTCCTTCTCCTGATATTCCTATTGGAGCGCCATTTTAGCAATAGTATCAAACAGCTGAAGAATTAGGATTAACTGATGATGATGTTGTTTATTTGCGGTTAAAGTGGGGTGCAACTTATAAACCAGAAGAGTGGGTTAGATTAGAATAGTTTTATTCTGATATGACTAAATCTTATGATATTTAGTAGGCTGGACATATTGATACATTAAAATTAATATGTAAAGCTTCGTTAAAAGCCAATCAATTAGTTGATATGGGTGATATGGATGGTTTCTAGAAGGCCACTAAAGTATATGATTCTTTAATGAAAAGTGGTAATTTTACTGCTGCTTAGAATAAAACAGAAAATGGTGAATTTATCGACTCAGTTTCTGAATTAGTGGCGATATGCGAAACTGATGGTTTTATACCGCGATATTATACTGATGGACCGCAAGATAAGGTTGATAGAACTATTCAAGATTTACAAGAATACACTAGATCTTTAATTCGAGATGAAACTAATCTTGGCGATTTAATTGATAATGCAGTTAAATTAATTGAACAAGATAAAGAAAGAGAAGCTTCTGCCAATATAACTGAAGATATGACAGAAGATGAAATAATAGAAAGAACTTTATTTTCTGATGCTGCTGAAGATTTTATTCAAGATGAAAACTATGATGAATTTAATGAAATGATTGATTAGTTGGAAGAAAAAAATGATGATTTATTTAAAATTCTTGCTGGAGATGAACAATAATGGCACTTCAAGAATTATTAGAATTATCAGATAATAGAAAAAAAATAGGATTATCAGAAGAACGAATAAATGCAATTAAACCTGAATTGCGTAAATTTATTGCCTTTTGGCGAGAATATCCAGATTTATTTGTAGATTTTTTACAAACAGGTGGTAATCCTAATGTTAATATGAAATTTAAATTTTATTTTTATCAAAGAGTTTTTTTAAGAGCTTGTATGAGATATAAATATGTTTACATGGTGTTTCCTAGAGCTTATAGTAAATCATTCTTATCAATTATGGTATTAATGTGCCGTTGTATACTATATCCACGAGCTAAACTTTTTGTAACATCTGGTGGTAAAGAACAAAGTGCGGGAATTGTTAAAGAAAAAGTAACAGAAATATGTACTTTAATTCCGGCTTTTAACAAAGAATTAGATCGACGCCAAGGGAAAACGCATGAAGGTAAAGATTATGTTTGTTATGTATTTAAAAATGGTTCTTATTTTGATAATATTGTAGCAAATAATAAATCTAGAGGTAAGCGTCGACACGGTAAAAAAAATTATGACGTTGGTTTTTTCTTTTTAATTTTATTATTTTATTTTTTATAATAAATAGAAAATAAAATAATAAAGGTGGTTTTGTTTATGAAAGGTTATATTTATTATATAATTAATATCTAGACAAAGAAAAGATATGTGGGTAAAACGATTAATTTAGAGCATAGACTAAAATGTCATTTTAAAGATTTAGAAAAAAATAAACATCATTCACATAAGTTATAGAGAGCTTACAATAAATATGGTGTTAATAATTTTAAAGTTGAATATCAATTAATTGAAGTAAAAAATGAAGAAGAATTAAGCTTAAAAGAAATTGAAGAAATTAATAAATGGGATTCATATAACAATGGATATAATGAAACTTATGGCGGAGATGGGCATAAAACTTCTTTAGATTTTGAAACTAGTGTTTTAATTTATCATATTTGCTAGAATTATAAAGGTGTCCATAGATAGATTGCTAATTTTTATAAATGTGATCATACTGTTATAGATAATTTAGCAAAAAACAATTTATATAAAAATATTAAATATTCTAAACAAGAATATTTACAATTAATTAAAAAAATTGATATATCAGAAAATAATAAAATTGAAAATTATATCCCACATAACAAGAAAAAATTATCTAATAAAGATATAATAATTATATTGTCAATTATTAAATTTTATAAAGGTTACGATAAAACTTTATGTCAAATTTTTAATATTAATAGTAAATTAATTTGGAGATTAAAAAAAGAATTGATATATAAAGATTATATAACAAAATTTAAACAATTAACAGAAACACAATAGAAAAGAATTGCTTTAAACGCTTTTCAAAAATATGATATTGAAAATATTAAAGCTCAAAGACAAAGAAATGGAGTAAAAAATTCTTTAACACAAGAACAAGTTAATTATATATTAAAAAATAAAGATATAAAAAAAAGAATAGAAATAGCCAAAGATTTAAATATTAGTGCAGATAGAGTTAGTTCTGTTTGTTTGGGAAAAAGTTATAAAGATTTAATATCAAATTATTATAATTCTATCAATTAACTGCCGTGTATAAATTGCGGAATTAAGCGGAGAAGCTGAAATGCCAATCCGAACCGAAGGCTATATAAAATATAGTCAGGGGCAACGCATAGAGGGTGAAAAGATATAATCCTTCCACGAGGCCGCAATTATTAATAATAATATTAATAAAAAAGATATGCTGAACTTGTATGAACAACAAATACAAGAACTAAAAGATAAAAAGCTTTTAGGATAACAATTAAAAATTGGGATTGGTAGAAGAGTGTGTCGGAGTTGATGGAGAAATATTATCGGAAGTTATAATTCCCACAATGAATATTTCACGATTATGTATGGATGGTTCTACCCGCCCAGAAGAAACTTTAAATAAGTCGTAGATATATGTCACTACCGCGGGTTGGAAAAACACGTTTGCATACGATAAGCTCATTTAGCTGCTCGTATGGATGATTACAGAGCCAGATAAAGCCATAGTAATGGGTGGAACTTGGAGAATTCCAGTTCTAATGAAATTATTAGATAAAACTTTTATTCAAGATTTAAAACGAGATGGTACTTACAATGAGGCTTCTTTTGATCGTGAATATGAAAGCAAATGGTCTGGAAATAGTGAAGATGCTTTCTTTAATGGAGAAGCTTTTGATAGAAGTAGAATATTACAAAAGCCAGAAAATGAATACTCTGGACGAAGTAATATTCAAAGTTTTTATGTAATATCCGCTGATATAGGTCGAAAAGGTTGTGATTCTGTTGCTTGTGTAGCAAAAGTAATTCCGCAATTTAGTATGCCACCAAAAATTTCATTGGTTAATATTTATACTAAAGCGGATGAACATTTTGAAAATCAAGCTATATGGCTTAAAAGTTTATATTATAAATTTAAAGCTCGTAGATTGGTTATAGATGGTAATGGTATGGGTATTGGTTTAATAGATTATATGATTAAACCACAAACTAATCCAGACACCGGAGAAACATTTCCCGATTTTGGTGTATATAACGATGATGAAGGATATTATAAAAAATATCGAACAAAAGATACAGAGCATGATGCTATTTATATTATTAAAGCCAATGCACCAATCAATACAGCAGCTCATTCTAATGTCCAAACGAAATTAAACTCAGGACATCTTTATTTTCTTATTGATGAACGTCTTGCTAAAACAAAATTATTAGGAACTAAATTGGGACAAAAAATGTCTCCTGAACAAAGGGCAGAATACTTAAAACCATTTACTTTAACTTCCATATTAAAAGAAGAAATGTTAAATTTGAGAGAAGAAAATGAAGGTTTAAATATTATTTTAAAGCAAGTTAATAGAAAAATCAAAAAAGATAAAGTTTCTGCGTTTGAATATTTATTATATTATATTAGAGAAGAAGAAGAATCTGTTCGAAAACGCAAAAAGTTTCGAGCTGCCGATTGGATGTTCCACAATTAATTTAAAAGAAAGGAGAGGTTTATATGCGTGCTTCTAGAGGAGAAATTAAAATTGAAGAAATTCTTAATTAGTATGATTTAAAGTTTATAGAAGAATATACTATTCCAGGGCTAAATAGTTCGAATGGTAGACCTCTCCGTTTTGATTTTGCTGTTTTTGATGATGATGGTAATATTGATTTTTTAATTGAATATCAAGGTCGTCAACATTATGAAGCTAGTTCAAAATTTGGGGGTAAAAAGGGGTTATATCGCCAATAGTACAATGATAATAAAAAACGTCGTTTTTGTGCTTTAAATGATATAACTTTAATAGAAATACCTTACAACGAAGAAAATTTAATTACATATGATTATATAATGCAAAAAGCTGGATATTAAGGAGGTGTAAGGTATTGTAATGAGTGAATCTCGACAAACGTCTATACATGACAAAGGGTTTAATTTATTTTTAGATCCAAGAGAAAGAGATAATAATTTATTATAGTTTCGTTCTATTTAGTTAGGAAATAAAAAGATTGATGATGCTACATTATAGTTAGATACGTTAAAAAGACAAACTGGTCATAAATTTGCAGATAAAAGACACGTATTAAAAGCTTTAGCTGAAAATGATCCAATTGCTTTAAGAGAAATATCTAATTATTATTATAGAGTTAGCGGCATTTATTAGAAAATTTGTAATTATTTTTCTACTATTTATCGTTATGATTGGTATGTAGTGCCAGAAATTTTTGATACAAAAATTAAAAAGGAAACTGTAATAAAAGATTTTATTTCTGTATTAAGTTATTTAGATACTTCTCGTATTGTATCTACTTGTCAAAATATTGCTTTAAAAGTAATACGAGATGGTGTTTATTATGGATATATGAATGAAGACCCAACTGGTATTAGTATTTAGGAATTGCCGATTAAATATTGCCGCAATAGATATAACATTGGAGCTAAGCCAGCAGTAGAATTTGATATGCGGTTTTTCGATGATTATTTTCCTAATGCGGGGTATAGAGAAAAAATATTGAAACTTTTCCCAAAAGAATTTACTATTGGATATCGTTTATTTAAACAAAAGAAGTTAATGCCAGATACTTATATAGATGATAATCTTTATGGCAGTTGGTATTTGTTAGATCCTGAAAAATCTATGAAATTTAGTATTAATAATAGTGAAACTCCTTTATTTGTTAATGCTATTCCTGCTATTTTAGATTTAGATGCTGCTTAGGCTTTAGACCGCAAAAAACAAATGCAAAAATTAATGAAAATTTTAGTGCAAAAATTACCGTTAGACAAAAATGGCGATTTAATTTTTGATGTTGATGAAGCTTAGGATATTCATAATAATGCGGTACAAATGTTAGCTAACGCTATTGGAGTAGATGTATTAACTACATTTGCTGATATTGATGCAATAAATACTTCGGATAGTAATACAACAACCACTAAAGATGATTTAGAAAAAGTAGAAAGAACAGTATTTAATGCTTTAGGGGTTTCCAGGAATTTATTTAATACCGATGGTAATTTATCATTAGAAAAATCTTTATTGACTGATGCGGGTTCGGTTAGAAGCCTTTTATCACAATTAGAAATTTTTTATGATACAATAATAAGACAATTTAATTCTAAAAAATATAAATTTAGATTATATATGCTAGAAACAACTCAATATAATTATATGGAGTTATCTAAAATGTATAAAGAACAAGTGCAAATGGGGTATTCTAAAATGTTGCCTTAGATTGCTCTTGGACATTCTCAAAGCTCTATAATTAATACGGCTTATTTTGAGAATGAAGTTTTACAATTAAGCTCTATTATGATTCCTCCTTTAACATCATCTACTATGAGTGGATAGGATTTATTATCTATTACAAGTAAAGAAAAAGAAAATAATAATAATAAAAGCACTAAAGTATTAGATACTAGTGATTCAAAAAGTGGTCGTCCGCAATTGTCAGATGATTAGAAAAGTCAAAAAACTATATAGAATTAGGAATCATAGAGTTAAGGAGGTAAAAGATGCATAATAGTATTGCATTAGAAATGCCTTGTGAGTTTATTAATATTACTCCTATTAATCCTTTAATTTCAAAATGTTAGATAAAGGTTTGTTATGTTTCTAATGAACCGAATAGAAATGGTAGTATTATAACAAAAGAAGCAGCAAAAAAAATTGCTAATTCATTACCTGGAAGTCCTATTGTAGGATATTATAATGAAACTTTAGAGGATTTTGAAGAACATAATAAAGTAATTGAAATTACTTCAGAAGGCGTTAAATTAAAAAGTAATACAAGACCATACGGTTTTGTTGATTTAGGGGCAAAAGTATGGTTTTAGTGGTTTTCTGATGATGGAGTTAAAAGGGAATACTTAGTAACTGAAGGTTATTTATGGACTGGTTAGTATCCAGAAGCTCAAAAGATTATTGATGAAGGAAAAGGCCATTCTATGGAATTGGATGATAATTTAATTGATGCTCATTGGTCAGAAGATTTAAATGGTAATCCTAAATTTTTTATTATAAATGAAGCTATAATCTCAAAACTTTGTGTTTTAGGAGATGAGGTAGAACCTTGCTTTGAAGGAGCTCATATTGGAAAATTTGAGTTTTCCTTAGATGAAGATTTTAAGTCATAGCTATTTAGTTTAATGACATCTATGAAAGAAATATTACAAAAAGGAGGTACACCAGTGCTTACACAATACAATATGCAAATTGGTGACGCCTTATGGGAATGTCTTTATAAGAATATAACTGAAAGAGAAGAAAGTTATAGTATTGATGGAGTATATACCCAAGGCGAAGAAAATTTTGCTATTTTAAAGGACGAAAATGGTAAATTTTATCGTTTAAATTTTGAAATCATTACAGGTGAAGATTCAACTTCTTATTCTTTAGCTGAGGAATTAGTTGCCGATGAGGCTTATGAAGCTCCAGAGACTCCAATGTTTGCGGCTGAAGATGTTGCGGCATATGAAGCAGGAATAGAAGAAGAAGATGAAGATTCTGAAGAAGAAGATAATGATGATAAAACAGAAGATGAAGAAGATCTTTTTGAGGAAGAAAAAGATGTTGATAAAGCATTAAAAGAATTACAAGATAATTTTACAAAATTATCTAAATCTTATGAAGATTTAAAAACAGAGCTTGAAACTTTTAAAACAGAAAACGAAAGTTTAAAGAAATTTAAAGCTAAAGTAGAAAAAACTCAAAAAGAAGAAATGATTGAAAGTTTTTATATGTTATCAGATGAGGATAAGAAAGATGTAATTGATAATATCGATACTTATTCTCTTGAAGATATTGAATCAAAACTTAGCGTTATTTGTGTTCGTAATAAAGTTAGTTTTGAAAAAGAAAATGAAGAAAATCCGCAAGGACCTACTTCTTACAATTTAGATAGCTTTGACCAAGATGATGATATTCCTGCTTGGGTAAAAGCAGTAAAAGAAACCGAACAATCAATAAAATAAATTTAAGGAGGAAAATATACGATGCGTAGTAAGAAATTAGCTGGACTTAGTGGCGCTCAGTTCGTTGAATATGGTTACGGTCAAGTTGAACCTAATCATCTTTCGGCTCAAAGAACTGGTCAAATCTATGCTCAATTACCAGCTGACTCTAAGATTGACATTTTAGAAAATGGTCAATTTGTAAAATACGATTACAAAGAAGGCGTAGTAGATTTTACTGGCGCTGGTGAGTGGATGTTAGTATTTAATGAGATTAAACTTTATCGTGATGATCAAATTGATGCTGAGTTTGCTATGAAGAAAGGTGATTACAATCCCCGTATTTATAGTCCTCTTGATCCCACTACTTTAAATCGTGATGCTCAAACACGTTATTATGGCGGTAAGAGTGTTGATGGCGAAGGTCATGTTATTGATATTGAAAAGGTAACAGCTCCTGAAGATATGTATGAAATTGATTATAATGAGGATCCTTTCCACATTGAATCTTATACATCCGCTAAAAGAATGCCCGAAGGCACTACAATGGTTCCTCGAGTATTTAAAACAAATATTGGTGATATTTATACAACAAATACAATTGATGAAGAAACCGTAACAGTAGGTCAAACATTAACTGTTGATGGCACTACTGGTTTCCTTAAAGACGCTGGCGCAGCCACAGATTTCATTTGGTAGGTTGTAAAAGTTTATACAATGCCTGATGGACAAAAGGGCGCTAAATTAATGCGTATTGCATAAGAAAGGAGTAAAGAATAATGTTAGATAGAGAACAATTATTACAGTTAATGAAAGTTGTTACTAAAGCTAATAGTTCTGCTCCTACTTCTTATAGTTGGAATAATGAAAGCTTTAGTTATCAAGCTTTAAACGAAACATTGCGTAATGAATTAAATGAACTTGCTGGTTCATTTAATCAATATTGTGAAAATAAATACAAGATTTTCTCATTAATTCAATAGACAATTGATGATATTTTACCTGAGAAGGTAAGACCTGCTTATGAATAGTTTGCAGAAATTAAGTTTGTTGGTCAAGGAGATAAAGTTAAATTTACTCGTAAAACAACTTCTAATACTCGTGCTAAACAATTTATTACTCGTGTTGGTCTTGCAGGCGTTTATGAGACATTTAAATTAAGTCCTAGCAAAGAAACTTTTGAAGTTCCTACAAGTGCCGCAGGCGGTGCTGCTTAGATTGGATTTGAAGAGTTCTTAGATGGTCGTGTAGATTGGGCAGAGGTAGTTAATATTGTTTTAGATGGTATTGATGAATTACTTTATGAGGAAATGGCGGCTGCTATGACAGCTTCTATTAATCAACTTCCTCCTGCTAATAGAGTAGTAACAAATGACTTTAATGAGGCTGCTTTTGATCGTCTTATTACAGTTGCTTCTGCTTATGGTGAGCCTACAATTTATTGTACTTATGAATTTGCTGTTAAGATGGTTCCTAAGGATGCTTGGAAATACACAGAAGCTATGAAAGATGAACTTTGGAGAACTGGTCGTCTTGCTAGCTATAAAGGTAAGAGAGTAGTTATTTTACCTCAAGGCTTTAAAGATGGAACAAACAGCGAAAAAGTAATCGATGCAAGTTATTGCTGGATTATTCCTAATGGTGCTGATAGTAGACCTATTAAAGTAGTGTTTGAAGGCGATACAATCGTTGATGAATATGTAAATAAAGATCGTAGTCGCGAAATCCAAGTTTATAAAAAATTCGGTGTAGTTGCGATGTTAGCTAATAACATTTGTACTTATAGAGATACTTCTTTATCGAATATGTCTACTTGGAACTTAAATTATAATGCAGCTAACAACGTTACTGTTATTAGTGGTTAATTATAATTAAATATTTTTAAAACCAATGGGGATAGGGGTTAATCAATCCCTTTCCCCTTTATTTTATTAGGAGAAAAAGGAGATAACAAATGGATAAAAACTATATTGTAAAGAATAGAAGTGCAGGAATGGTCGTTTATGGAATTCCTGAGTTGAATGTAACAAGAGAATTTGCTCCAGGCGAGACAAAAAAAATATCTTTTACAGAACTTGAACAATTATCTTATCAAATGGGCGGCAGAGAACTTATGGCTGAATATCTAATCGTTGAGCCAGAGGTTTAGAATAAGTTGAATATGCAAACAGAACTTGAATATAATTATACAGAAGAAGATGTAATTAATCTTATAAAGAATGGTTCTATGGATGAATGGCTTGATTGCCTAGATTTTGCTCCAACAGGAGTAATTGATTTGATTAAACGTTTTAGTGTAGACCTTCCTTTGGGAGATTATAATAAACGTCAAGCATTAAAAGAAAAATTAAATTTTGATGTTGATAAAGCAATTGATAATAATAAAGAAGAAATTGCCGAACATCAAAAAGCTGCCGAAAAGCCTAAGAGAAGAGTAACTGCGGATGCTGGTCAAGAAAAAACAAGACGGGCGACCGCAAGTAAATATAAGGTTGTAGGAGAAGATACTAAATAATTAAGAAAGGAGCAATTAAATGGGTACACCGTTTACCGATGTATATGATCGCTTCTTTAGTAAAATTACTGATGATATGTATTTGGAATTAACTCCACAAGATACAATTAAAGATTTAAGAAATTTAGTTATAAATGCGATTCCCGGTTTTGAGTTTCCACGGTAGACTTTAGATTATAATATTAAATCTAAAGCTATCAGTGAAGATGATCCTCAAATCGGGGATTATATTATAGATACAGATAACAATTTAATTGAGGATTCTAGTTTTGTTAATACTTTAACAAGCGAAGAAATAAATATTTTAGCAATTTTGATGGTTGAAACTTGGCTTTAGAGGCAAGTAACCACAATTGAAAATATTAGGATGAAATATACTGGTTCTGATTTTAAAATGACATCTTAGGCTAATCATTTAGCTAAATTATTAAATTTACAGTCAGAAGTGCAAAGACAATCATTGCACATGTAGCGTTTATATAAACGGAGAAAAATTACTGCAGATGGAAGTATTAAATCAAACTGGAGTGTTTTAAGAGAGGTGAGTGCTCTTGAAAACTAAGTATGATTTTGATATTGAAGATAAAATTGTTACTAAAGATATAAATAGGTTAACAAATCAATTATGGAAATTAATACCAATGAGAGAGAACAATGAAAATTGGAGCATTCAATTAGATACTGTTCTTTTAGAAATTTATGGATTAAAAGAGTTATTTAAAATTAATGAAAATTATTTAATTTTAATTACTAAATTAGAGGGATTAAAAATTCAATCTAATATTGAGTTCATGGTATATCGAAAGACAGTGTTTGAATGCATCTCTTTGTTGAGAGAGTTGATATAAATGTTAAGTCTAATGAAAAGTCGTGTTAATATGCGCGGCGGAAAAGTTCAACAAGACCGAATGATTAAAGATAAATTGAGAAGTTTAAGATCATCTTTTCGGGCTTCTTATCAACGAGCCGATGTGCGGTTACTCGATTAGGAGAAAACAGTACCGGCATTAATTAATCCTGATAAAAATAAATTTGATTATGATGATAAAGTAATTTCAGTTGAATTTAATTAGGGATTTGAATGTGGAACTGTTTTTGAATGGGAAAATACTAATAGCAAATGGTTAATTTATTTATAGGATTTAACTGAATTAGCTTATTTTAGAGGAAGTATTCGTAAATGCAAATATAGTATTACTTGGATAGATGAAGAAGGAGAGCGGCACAATACTTATGCCGCAATTCGTGGTCCAGTAGAAACCAAAATTGTTTCTCTATTGGCTAAAAACGAAACTATAGATAAACCTAATTTTACTTTACATATTTATGTACCTAAAAATAAACATACTTTAAAAATTTTTAGAAGATATAGTAGATTTTATTTAACTGGATTAGCTGAAAATGAATAGAATATTTGTTGGGAAGTTACAACAGTAGATAGTATTAGTACACCTGGTATTATAGAGTTAACCGCAATTGAATTTTATCAAAATGACATTACAGATAATCTTGAAGAAGGAGTTGCTGATGAATATCCTATTTTAGAAAAAATAGAAGAAGAGAAAAAAGAAAGTTTAATAAAAGGTAAAGTATTTATTAAACCGCAATTTTCTTATGAATATGAATATATTGGCGATGAAATTTCTGAATGGTCTTATGATAATAATTTACCCATTTCGGCAGTTGTTAATAATGATAAAATTACTATTATATGGGAAAAAACCTATAGTGGACAATTTGATTTACGTTATGGAAATGCCACAAAAACTATAGTAGTTGAATCATTATTTTAATATAAACAGAGAAAAAGGAGTATTTTAAATGAAAATAGAGAGTTATAAATTTCCTAGTTCTAGTTTTTTATCTGTTGAAAAAGATTATAGTCTGATTGTTAATAATATATTAAAAAATGAACGTTTAAAAAAATTATTGTACTATCCTTATAAAGATGCTTTAAAACGTCCTAATATTACTCCAGAATAGATGCAAGAGCTTTTAAATAAAAATATTACAATCATACCAGAAGTAAAGGTTGATGAAAAAGAAAGAACTTATTTAGTTATTACTTTTACAGATTTTTTTGAAGATAGTGCTTTTATGGATTATAAAAGTTGTACTTTAAAATTTGATATTATAGTGCCTTATAGTTAGTATACTTTATAGGATTTTTAGTTACGAAATTATAAAATCGCTGCAGAATTAGATACTATGTTAAGAAATATTAAATTAAATACTTTTGGTAAAATTGATACTATTCATACTAAATTAAAAGCGGCAGAAGACTATAGTTGTTTAACAGTAGAATTTGATTTACATCATTTTACAGAAGATAAATAGGAAGCTTTAACTCCAACAGAAACACAAGATTTAAAAAATAATTTTGATAGGATTTATAACAATAAATAATGGATATTGATTTGGCTTTAATGACTGGAATTGATATTCCAGTTCCTGAATGTCAATTGGTTATTCATTAGCCTACAATAAAAGAAATTGCTTATGTTGGAGAAAAAGACTTTTTAATGGGAATTTAGTGTCTATGTATTGATAAAAACCAACAAGGAATATAGGACAAATCTCTTTTAGATAATATTAATAATTTTCAAATATTTATGAGATTAATGCAAGACCCTGAGATGGAAGATAAAAAAAATACAATTAATAATGTATTATCATTAATTTTTCCAAATCAAAAAATTACTTTATTACCACCTAGAAGCATGATTTTTTAGGAAAATAAAGAAAACGCTGAATTGGTTACTGTAGATGAAAATAATTTTGAGTCTTTATAGCAAATATTTAAATAGGTATTTTGTCTTTCTAAAGCTTCAAAAGATTTTAATCCACAAAGCAATAAAGCTTAGGAAATTGCAGATAAACTTAAACGTGCGCGAGAACGTGTTGCGGCCTAGTGCACTGACAACAATAGTAATAATATATTTAGTCAATATCTTTCTGTTTTGACTATTGGATTAAATTCTATGCCTCTTTCAGAGTGTGTAAAATTAACAATGTATCAAATGTTTGATTTAATAGAAAGATATACTTTATATACAAGTTGGGATATGAATATTCGCTCTAGAATGGCTGGAGCGAAAATTGATAAACAACCTGAGAATTGGATGAAACCAATTCATTAATTTTAAAAATTTATTAAGGAGGAAAAATATATATGTTATTTGGCGTAAGAGAATGCTGTGACGTAGTTTTTAGAGCTAAAACTACTAGAAAAATTGGTAACAAAACTTTTTTCAAAGGTGAACCAGTTATTTATTTTGATTCATTAACAACTTCAAGTCTTGAAGGTGCTGTTACAACAGTATACGCTCAAGGTGGACGTGGTAATGCTCGTTTAATCGCTTGGGACGGCGAAAAGACTATGACATTTACAATGGAAGATGCTCTTATTTCTCCTGCTGGATTTATGATTCTTTCTGGTGCTGGATTAATTCAAGAGGCTGATGCCAATAATAAGATTTTTGTTCATTAGGTAGAAACAACAAAAGATGTTGATACTTCTAGTGGAACAAAAGTATACGTTTCTGAAAAACCAAGTACAGATGATAAAGCGGGTGTATATGTATTTGTTTTAGGAGACGATGGTACAATTAGCACAGAGCCTTATGTGGTTGCAAAGACTAATGTTAGTGGCACTCCAGAAGCTAGTGGAACATATGCTGGTAAATATGCGTTAACACTTACCTCTACAGATGATGTAGAGCCATTTGCTGAAAGTGGTGTTCGTGTATTAGTTGATTACTATGTAGAAAAAACAAGCGGCGCTCAAGAGATTGATATTACTCCTGAGAGTTTAGGTGGTAACTTCTATATTGAAGCTTCTACTTTATTCCGTGAGAAATCAACTGGTATTGACTGGCCTGCGGAATTTATTATTCCTAATGGTAAGGTTCAATCTAACTTTACATTTACTATGGCTTCTTCTGGAGACCCTTCAACATTTACATTTACTGTTGATGCATTCCCAGATTACACAAGATTTGGCGATAAGAAAGTTTTAGCTGCTTTGCAAATTATTGATCCACAAGAAGGTAGTGGAACTGATGGTACTAGAGATAGAACAGTTAGTTTGGCGGAAGCAACTTCTAAAACTATTGCAGCAAATCAAGATGATAGTGCATACACAACTTATTCACCAACAGCAGGAACTGCAGTTGGAGATGGAGTTTATTTAGTTGATTCTCATGGTCTTTTCTGGAAGATTAGTTCTAACTGGATCGCTAAAAATAATGAAACATACGCAAAATTAGCAGGAAACGGCTAATTAGAATTTTAAATATTTTAGGGAGAGATTTAATATCTCTCCCTTTTTATTTTTATTAAGAAGGTGAGTAAAGATGTCAGAACTTTCACAAAATGCTTCAAAATTTAAAGAATAGGTTGGCGCAATTATTGTTAATAGAGTAACCGCAAAAGATTTTAAGAATATGATTGTTGATAAATATAAACAAGGTGTAATAAACACATTTGAATATCATATTCAAAATTACAAAAATCAATTAAATCATTATAAAAATTTATTAATTTTTATGTTTAGATAGCTATAGCAAGTTGATAAAACTGAATTTGATTCATTAGGAACTTTATTGTTTGAAGCTTCTTTAGTTTTATCAGAAATATAGGCTTATATGATTGGATTTTATTAGGATATTAATGTACGTTATTATAATGCTAAATATGGATAGGCAATTGTAGCTGATATGACACGAGAATAGGCTTATAAAAATTTATTTGTTAATAAAGATATTGGTGCTAATATGAATAAATTTAAAGGTATGAATGAATTTAAACAAAATACTAAGATTAATAATCAAAGGTTAAATAAAATGATTGAACGATATGTTTTAAAAGCGGTTGAGGAAAATGCAGCGACTGGCACTAGCCCTAGAATTAATTATAGATTAATAACAGAAAGTAAAACTACAAAAAATAATAAAACAGTAAATTATACATATAAAATTGTAAGAACTTCTATAGCAGATGAATATCCACATCTTTGGTCTGATAAAAGCAAAGGAGAAAAAAAACGATTTAATGAAGGACATTTGTATGAGGCTTTTGATTAGACTGCTTATGATATAAATAATGAATGGCATGCCCCACCAAATATTAAAGCTGGAGAGACAAGAACTTCATCTTTAAATAATTTAGTAGAATAGTTTGATTCAACTAAGTTTAGACGTAAGTTTTTTGGAAAAAATTTAAAACGAGATAATGTTAAAGCTAATATTGCTGGAGATGTCAATCTTATGCAAATTAAATCTAATAGTAGTCATATGGCCGATGCAAATTTTTATAGTAATAGAATTTATGAAAATTTACGAATAATTTCAGAGCTATAGACTCCACAGCCTAATCAAAAAGAAATTGAAAAATTTTTAAGAAATTTAATTCCTGATAATTTAGTAGAATAGGTTGCTGCAGATTTAATAAAATAATTTGACAAATTTTAAAAAATTTGTTATAATAAAATAAATTAGAGTTAAAGGAGAGAATTAAATGGCTAAACCCACATTTAATAAATTGCAATTAAAAACTATAATTAATAAAAATCAAATTGAGTGGAATAATTAGACTATTACAATTAATGATTATTTACCAATAGAAAAAAAGTTAAATTTAGTTGCTAATGTAATTAATAATGCTAAAGATGAAAACAATTTTAGAGATGAAGGTAAAATTGATGTATATTATAATTTAAATATTTTATATTATTATACGGATTTGGTGTTTACAGGAAACCAAAAAAAAGACCCAGGCAAAATGTATGATAGCGTAATAACTACTGGCTTTATGGATAAAATATTAGAACAAATTCCCGAAAAAGAATTAACGTTTTTAAGAAATATTCTAGATGTTTCTATTAATGATTATTATGGACAAAGAAATTCAATTAAGGGATTATTAGAAAGTGCCGCAGCCGATTATAGTAATCTTGACTTAAATGCAACAGCAATTCAAGAAAAACTTGCAGACCCTGACAATCTGAAATTATTGAAGGGTGTAATGGGCGAATTGGGCTAATTTATTACAATTATATTTTTAATATAATTGTAGAGTAAAAACTTAACACTAGGCTTGTGAGATACGTTTTTCTCACAAGCCTTATTTTATTATATATAAAAGAGAGAAAGGAGAAATGCAAATGCCAGCAAACGGATATGAATATGATATAAATATGTCATTAAATATGACAGCAAACACCGAAGAGGCAAAAGCAAAATTAAAAGAATTATAGGTTACTTTAGACAATTTAACTAGTAAAAGCTTAAAAAGTAATGGAGATAATTTTTTAACTAAAGATATTATAAAAGCTACTAATGCAGCTTCATAGCTAAAAACTTAGTTAGAATCTGCTACAAATGTAAAAACTGGGTAGTTAGATATAGGTAAATTATCTTAGTCTTTAAAAGCTAGTGGTATGACTTTAGAGGATTATCGTAAATAGTTTAATAAATTAGGTCCAGAAGGAACAGCAGCTTTTAATAATATAGCTAGTTCTATATCTAATGCCGCTATGCCTATGAAACAAACTGGTCGTTTATTAAATGGTCTAATGACAAACCTCAAAAAGGTTGCTGCTTGGTAGATTTCATCTAGTATTTTACATGGATTTATGAGTTCTATTAATTAGGCTTATCAATACGTTTAGGATTTAAATGAATCATTAAATAGAATTTAGATTGTAACTGGATAGAACACGTAGGAGATGGCGAAATTTGCCGAATAGGCTAATAAATCTGCAAAAGCATTAAGCTCAACTACTGTAGATTATACAGATGCGGCTTTAATTTTCTATCAATAGGGTTTAAAGGGAAAAGACGTTACAGATAGAACTGATACTGTTATTAAAATGGCTAATGTAACTAAGGAATCTGCCGAAGATGTATCTAGTCAAATGACCGCAATTTGGAATAACTTCTATGATGGCTCTGAATCATTAGAGCATTATGCCGATGTAATTACTAATTTAGGTGCGCATACAGCATCAAGTTCTAAAGAAATTGCTGAAGGTCTTGAAAAATTTGCCGCAGTTGGTGATACTGTTGGATTAAGCTATGATTATGCTACAACTGCACTTGCCACTGTAGTCGCTCAAACTCGTCAATCAGCTGATACTGTTGGTACTTCATTTAAAACTATTTTCTCTCGTTTAGAAGGTTTGCAATTAGGAAAAACATTAGAAGATGGAACGGATTTAAATAAATATTCTGCCGCTTTGTAGAAAGTGGGAGTAGATATTAAAACTTCTAGTGGTGAATTAAAAAATATGGATACCATTCTTGATGATTTAGGTGAGAGATGGTAGAATCTTGAACGCGATCAAAAGATGGCTTTAGCTCAAACAGTTGGTGGAGTACGTCAATACACCCAATTAATTGCTTTAATGGATAATTGGGGTACGTTTAAAGAAAATTTGGGATACGCTCAAACCGCAGATGGTACTTTACAATAGCAACAAGATATTTATGCTCAATCTTGGGAAGGTGCTAGTAAGCGGGTTCAAGCTGCGGCTGAAGAAATGTATTCTGCTCTTTTGGATGATAAATTTTTTGTTGGATTAACTAATTTAACTGGAGATATTATTAATGGTTTTACCGCAATAATTAAAAGTATGGGCGGTTTACCGCAATTATTGCTTACTATTGGACCTTTATTAACAACTTATTTTGGACCTCAATTAGCCAATTCTTTAGATAGAGCTGCTTATAATGCTAAATTAATGTTTGAAAATTTAAAGGTTAATTTAGGATTAATGAAACAAGAAGAAACTGAAATGGGTTAGTTCCGAAAAAGCGCTTTTGCGGTTTAGGATCAATAGGCTATTTATGCCACATAGGGTAAAGATCCTTATAGTGCCACTCAAGTAAAACTTCACATGGAAGAAAGAAATTAGCTTGAACGAGATTTTTATGATATTAAAGATAAAATTACTGAATTAGAACAAAAATAGCTATAGGAACAGCTAGATTAGAATAAAGAATTACAAGAAGAATTAAAAACAACAGAATAGATTGCTGCAGAAAAAAGTAAAGAATTTTATAGTTCTATTGCGCAAGTCGCTAAAGGAGAAAACAGTAATGCTATTAGAAGTGCAGCCAATAAACAACAAGAAGCCGAAGCAAATGCTCAATTATTTAAAAGACTGGGTATGTATCATGACGTAAAAGAAGATGAAGATAAAATAAAGCCTTATAGCGAATTAATTAAATCTGTTCGCTTGTTAAATGATGAAGTTGAAAAAAGTGAAGGCGAATTTGAGGCTGCTTATGGAATATAGGGCGTTGAAGCTATTAAACAATTATAGCAAAAGATTGATGAAACTGAAGCGAGTATTCAAAAATTAAACGAACAAGAGAATAATTTAAATTTAGATAAATTTAATTCGTAGTTTTAGAATAAAAATGGACAATATAATATTAAAGATATTAATGATTTTTTTGGTTTTAAAAAGGATATACAAATTTCTGAAGAAGATTTAACAAGATTAGCAAATGATCCTATTAATTTAATTAAAGAAAGAATTAAAAAATAGATTGAAGAATTAAAATCAGAAATTTCTCCAGAAATAAACAAAATATATGGTGATTTTGCTAAACAAGCAAATAATTCTTCTAAAGATTTAAAAGAAAAAATAAAAAACAATTATAATGATCGCAAAGAAGAAATTGTAAAGAAAAATTTTGTATCTGAAAATGGTAAAAGTTTTCAAACTGAAGATGCCGCAAAACAATTATCTAAATTAACTGGTTAGGACGTAGAAACTCTTAGAAAACAATTAAGTAAAGCTTTTGATACTATATCATCAGAAACTAAAGATACCAATGAACAAATGAATAGAATGAGAATGATAATGCGAGGAATTGCAAGTGAAAATATGGAATCAAAAGTTAATCAAGATTTTGAAGCAATTTCGAACTCTGCTAAAAATTATGCCGATTAGTTAGTTGAGGTTACTATAAATGGACAAAAAGTAACTATGTCTGTTGAAGAAATGAAAAAACATCTTGAAGAATTAAATAATAAACCTTTGACTTTTGGATAGACAATATCTGGTTTAGCGACAATAACAATGTCTGTTACTTCTTTAATTAATGGATTTAAAAATTTAGCAGAGGTATGGTCTTCAGACGCTAGTGTTGGAGAAAAATTATTTTCTACTTTTACTACTTTAGGTTCTGTTATGATGAGTATGTCTATGTTGCTTACTGATCAGAACAAAAAGGTTCTTGAGAGTATTGGTTTAAAAATTATGCACACAACAGTTGAAGAACAATTAACATCTGCTACAGCAAAGGCGATTATTGCAAAAAGATTAAAAGCTGGAGCCGATGAAGCTGAGGCCATTGCTGCTACTAAAGCTGCCATAGCCAATCAAGCTTTATATACTAGTCTTATATGGATTACTGTTGCAATTGTAGCATTGATAGCTATTATTTGGTTAGTAACTTCTGCTTTTGAAGCTTGGAAATAGTCTACTCCAGAAGGTAAATTAAAAAGTGCTCAAGAAACTAGTGCTGCTTTAGGAGAAGAATTAACTCGAACAAAACAAGCTGCAGAAGAACTTAAACAATCTATTGAAAGTTATGATAATGCAGTTAAGAAATTAGATGAATGTGCTAAAGGAACTCAAGAATGGAAAGAAGCTTTAAATGAAGCCAATGAAGAAGCTTTAAAATTAGCTAATTTAGATCCTGTTAATATAAAACTTGAACGAGATGAAGAAACTGGATTATTAACAATATCTGAAAAAAGTAAAGAAGCAGCTACTAATGCTAAAAATTTAGATGTTAATAGAATTACTTATGCTAAACACTAGTCGGATTAGCGAGTTCAAAATTTACAAAATCAAATAAGTATAAAAGAATTAGGCAAAGATATAAGTTTATTTCCTATTTCTAAAATAGATACTGAACTTGGTTTGGATTATACTTAGGGAGAAGTTTCTTTTATAGAGCAAGCTTTATTTCCTACATCTGGTCTTAGACAACAAACATTAGATTCTAAAAATAATGCTATTTCTAAGATAGTAGAAAATTTATCTGATAATTTAGATAAATTAGAAAGTTTTGATGCTTTTAAATAGTTTGCTAATAATTTAGGAGTTTCTAATGATTCATTAATTAAAAGTTTATATGATAATAAAACTGAATTAATTAAATTAACTAATTCGGTTGATGCCAATAATAAATTAAGAGAACAAGAAAATGCGGAAGATGTAAGAAAAGTTGTAGAAGCTGCTAATTCTAAAGATTATAAAGCAGCTACAAACAAAAACGATATTGATTAGTTAATTAGTCAACAAATGAAACAAGCAGCTAAACCCTAGGAAGAGGCCGCTCAAGAATATATGGATATGTATAATAATCCGTTTACAGGATGGGCTTTAAAATCATCAGCAGCCGCTCAATTATATAGTTCGGGTATAATAACTCAATACGCTAAATTAAAAGGTTATAGTAATAATATAGGTCAAGATTAGTATAAGTTTGAAAATGATCAAATTATTTTTACTATTGATGGACAAGAAATAAAAACTTCTCTTTCAACAATTTTTGCTGAAATAACTGCAAACACAGCCCAAGAGGCAGGAAAAATAGCAGTTTAGACTTATTCTGAAATAGCTAATTAGATGGCTTCTGCAACTGGTGGAAAAGGTGCTTTTTCTTATATTGCAAATCAAAAATTTGATAATTTAACATAGAAATAGATTTCAGGATTACAAAACGCGTTTAAAGGAAATAACATAACAGCTAAAAATATTGCTGAATAGTTTAATATAACAGAAGATTAGTTAAATACTCTTTTAGAAGCTCAAGATTTAACTTTTGAAGAATTAGTTAATAATATCAAAAAAAATGCTCCAAAAGCATAGCAAGAAATTGAAAATAATTTAAAAGATTTTGGTATATTAAAATCATCGATTACAGAAAAAGTTACTTTATAGCAATCTAAAGATATTCAAAAAGCTTTAACAACAGTTAACACAGATGAAGCTAGAGCGGATTTATAGCAAGCATACAACAAAATTTTATCTGGATTAAACCAAAAAGATTTTAATAAAGCATTATCTGAATTAAATAAAATTGATTGGGGTTCTTCTAACGCTATCGATCAAGCTAAATAGAAAATGCAAGAATTGGGTATTAATATTTAGTATACCGATAAAGATTGGAAAAACCTTAAAAAACAAATAGCTGAATCCAATGGAAATTTATCAATAGACAAATACGAGAAATTAAAAAATGTTTTAAGTGCTATTGATAAAACGGCTTCTGATTTAAATATTGGTGACGAAATATCTAAAACAGATTATGAAAATTTGACTAAATATAATTCAGAATTAGAAAAATATTTTTCAATAACTTCTAAAGGAAAATATAAAGTTATTGACGATAGTTTTAAAAATGATGTTGATTTCTTAAATTAGGCTTCTAAAGAGTTACGAGAATATGATAAACTTTATAATGATATTATAAAAGATAGATCGAAAAAAATTACAAGATATGATTCTGATGAAGAAGTAGATATTAATGATTATATTATTGAAAAAGGCATAGATAGTAAGGCTTTATTTAGTAATTCTGAAAAAGCATAGCTTCAAAGAACAAAATTATGGGAAAAAATAAATGATAAAGATTCAAGTTTTAAGAAAATTAAAGAGAAAATTTTAAATGAAATTAATTTAACAGAAAATGATATAGATCCCAATAGTGATTCTGGCAAAAGATTTTTTAGTGCATACGCTAAATTTTTAGACAAAGGTGCAAAAGATGGCTTTAATACTTCAAGTATTATTGAAAATCTTAAAAAAGGTATTACAAATCTTGCTGATTTAAATGAAGCTAGAACTAGTAATAAAGATTTTACTAAAGGCGATTATTCACAAACTCTTAATCGTTTAATGACAGATACCTCTGAAAAATTTAATTTAGGTAGTTCAGCTGTTAAAGATTATTCTGAAAATTTATAGAAAGCTGGAAAAACAAGCAATAGAGTTTCTAAAGATTTAATTGATAACGCCGATGCCGCTAAACAGGTTGCTTTAACGAATACTAATATGAATTCTGGCTTAACTTCTTTACGTAAGAATTTTAAAGATAACGCTTCTATTTTGAAAAAAGGTAAAGTTGAGGCTTTGGGATATTCTAAAGCTTTAGAAACATTACGTCAAGATGTTAGCACTATATTAAATTTAGACACTAAAGCTTTAAGCAATAATTTCTTTTAGTCTACTACTAATTTATAGTTAATGGGTAAAGCTATTAAAGGCGATATTAATGCAATTAAACAGTTACGAAAAGAAGCTGCTAAAGATATTTTAATTAATATGATTTTATCTAAAAAGAGTAAAAAAGTTAAAAAACAAGTATTAAAACTTTAGTTGGAATTATAGGCTCTTTTAGATAAACAAAATTTACAAATTGGACAAAATGTAAGTGTACATAATGCCTTTTTTGATAAATTAAAAGAAATGGCTAAAGCTGCTAAAATGACAGTTGATGAAATTTCTTCTTATGCTATTAGTTTAGGATATATAGCTAACTTTGGGAAAAACAAAAAAGGTAAACAAGAACTAAAATCATTAACTTATCAAGGTAGTATTGCTGATACTTTAGCCTATGAAAATACTGCGGCTGGTATTAAAGAAAAAGAAAACAAGAAAAAAAGTTCTAATAAAGATAAAACAAAAAATAAAGAAGAAACTAAAAGATTAGTAGATGAAAAAGAACGTTATCACCAAATTACAAAATAGATTGATACTTTAAATAAAAGTATGGAGCTTTTAAATAAGCAAAAAGACCATTTGTATGGTAAAGCTAAATTAAAAGCTATGGACAAAGAAATAGCTAGCTAGAAAAAATTAATTAAATTAGAAGCCAAAAAACAAAAAGAAGCTCAAAAATATGCTGCTCAAGATAGAGAAAGATTAAAAAAATATGGAGCTAAATTTAATAAAAATGGTTCTCTTAGTAATTATGATTCGTTGATGGCTCAAGAAGTTAAAAAATATAATGATGCTATTAGAAAATATAATGCTAGTGCTTAGACTAAAGCTGACAAAAATGCTTTAAAAGCCGCCAAAAGTCGTTATAAATATTTTACAGAAGATCTTAAAAATTATGAAGAGGCTTTAGCCACTTCTCAAGATTAGGCCATTAAAGTTGCTGAGGCAAAAGCATAGCTATTATCCAAAAGATTAGAAAAAATTGATTATAAACTTTAGATTAAAGTTGATATTAATGATAGGAAATTAAAACGTTTAGAAACTGCATTAAGTCTTTTAAAAGATATTCCTTTTAGTCAAGCTAGATAGATAAGTCTTTTAGATGATTAGGTTGTTTTAGCAAAAAGCACTTCTGCGGCTACTCGTAATGCAGCAAGAAATGCCGTTAGAGCAGATCTTAAAACTCAAGGAAAAACTATTTCAGATAAAAAATTAAATAAATTATTAGATGGATAGTTAAGTGATAAACAAATTGTTAAATTAGGTTTATCTAGTGACACTATAGAAGCCCTTAAAAAACATAGTGATAGTCTTGCCGAAGAAAATAATGCAATTCGAGAAAGCATTAATGCTGGAATTGAAGCTTATCAAGGCTTTTGGGATGAAGGTAGAGCTGTTTTTGATGAATTTAATCAGAGTTTAGAGCATTATGGAAAAATGCTTAAAAGCTATAATAATATTGTGGAATTGTTAGGTAGACGTGTTTCTTCTCAATTGTCTGGACGAGCTATTGCAAACAATTACTTGGCTTAGGCCGATGCCGCGAATGCCTAGATTAAAGTTAATCAAGATAAATTAAATTTTTCTCGACAAAATAGTAATGATTTAGATAAATAGATTAAAGCGGCAAAAGATATTTATAAAAAACGAGTTAAAGATTCGGGGAAAAAGAGTGAAGCTGCATTAACAGCAGAAAAGGCATTAGAAGATCTAAAAAAATAGCGTAAAGATTTGGATGCTGAAATACAAAGTGAAGAAGAAGCTCTTGCCACCTCTTGGGAAAATGCTTTGACGACAATTAATGAAGGTTTTGAAAAATCTGTAAAAGCAATAAGTCAATATGCTTAGGAAGAATTAATTAAAAAATTATCTAATGGGGCAAATTAGGTTTATAATTCTTGGTCTGAAGTAGCAAAAGCTATGACAAGACAAAAAGAATTAACAGATTTAACTTTTAAAGATTATAAACAAATTTATGAAACTTCTAAATTAATGCGTTAGATTAATCAATCTTTAGATAAAACCGATAATTTAAAAGCTTAGAAAGAATATAATAAATTATTAGAAGAAGTAAGATATTATCAGGATAAATCGCATGAGATGTCTAAATATGATTTAGAATATTTATAGAAAAAATATGCTTTAACTCAAGCGCAAATTGCATTAGAAGAAGCTAGGGATGCAAAACATCAAGTTCGTTTAACCAGAGATTCAGAAGGTAATTACGGATATTTATATACGGCAGATTCTTCAAAAGTTGATTCTGCTTAGTAGAGTTATGAAGATAAGCTATATGAATTACAAGAGTTTATGGATAAATCTCAGGAAGAATTGAGTTAGAGTTATGTTACGGCTTATTAGAAAATGTACGAAGAAATTGAAGCTTTAAGATTATCAGATTTTAAAAATGCTGAAGAGTATCAAAAGAAAAAACAAGAGATTATTGACCATTATACTTAGATGGGTAATGCTTATTTAGGTGATTTAAAAGATATTACCGATCGTGGAGAAATAATCAATAATGATTATTCAACCAATTTAGCCGATACTTATAAAGAAACTTGGCTTGGAGAGGTATTTCCAGCAGCAGATGATTTTTCTGAATTATTAAGAATTAATAGTGAAACTATAGATTCTTATAGTATTTAGTTGCAAAATAATTTTTAGGATTTCGAAACTAAAGTCGACAAAGCTTGTAAAAATGCGGGTACTAATATTAAAAACTTTGGTAAAAAATATAATAAAGAAACTGAAAATATTAAAGAAGATACAGAAAAAGTTATTAATAGTTCTGATGATATGAAAGAACAATTAAATAAAGATTATAAATCATTGAAAGCTCAAATGGAAAATTGGCGAAAAAAAGTTTTAAATGAAGGTACTAAAATTATTAATAAAAATGAAAAAATAGTTGAATCAGTAAACGAAATTATTGAAGCTTATAATAGATTGGCAAAGAAAAAAGAAGAAAATAATAATAATAAAAATAGGAAAAATAACACTAATAATAATAATAATAATAATAATAATAGTGGTGGTAGTGGTGATAGTGGAACAAAAACTACAAATAATCAAAATTCTAATGCTACAACTAGTGATAATAGTAATGGAGGAGGATATGTTTTTGCTACAAAGAAAAATGATTATGTTTTTCCTCCATTAAATGATTCATATTTATATGAATCTAAAGATGAAAAATCTTTTATAAAATCTACCCATACTAATGATGCTAAAGCATTAAAAAATGTTGGTATTATTGGTAGTAATTTAAGTATTTTAACAAAAAACGGACAAAAAATATATAGAATTAAATTTTAGGGTAAAACATATTATACACCTGCTTCGAATTTAAAAGAAGATTTCTTAAAAAATAACTGGTATAAATTATAGTCATACAATACAGGTGGATATACTGGTGAATGGGGTGCAAACGGTAAACTTGCAACTTTACACGAGAAAGAGTTAGTATTGAATCAATCTGATACTAAAAATATGTTAACCATTGTAGATATAGTTAGAAAGTTAGTAAATGATTTAAATAACTTTTCTGCTTTTGGTGGAGCATTACATTCAGCTAGTTTCCAAACTCAAAAAGAAACTTTAGAACAAAAAGTTGAAATTAAAGCAGAATTTCCAAATGTACAAGACCATAATGAAATTGAACAAGCATTTGAAAACTTGGTTAATAAAGCTGCTTAGTATGCTAATTTAAAATAAAAATATTAAAGGGAAAGTAATTTATATTACTTTCCCTTTTTATTTATTTGGACAAAAATTAATAAAAAATATTATTTAATTTTTAAAAATAATAGAAGTTTAGAGAAAAAGGGGTGGAGAGATATGAATAATAACATTACTAATTTAACCAATGATTTGTTTAAATCAATAGAATATATCTCTGAAAACACAGTTCAAAAATATGATAATATAATTGTGGGAACTATTGCCGCAAATGGCAACCGTAAATTTAATCGTTATGATGTTAAAGTAAATAAAACTGTTTATCGAAATTTATATTGTGAAGATACTGAATTATAGATTGATGATTAGGTTTATTTAATTAAATTAAAAAATGAAGATAATAAAGTTGTTATAGGTGGATTATATTATCCAAATGAACAAATTATTAATACAGATTTAAATAAAACGTTTATTGAAGGCTCTTAGGTATTAAATCTTAAAGAAATTTTATAGACAAATTTAGAATAGGCTATAGAAAAAGAATATAATGCTTTTGCTTTAGATTAGTTATGGACTAATGAAAATTATACTCGAATGCGGATTTCGGCAAATGTAAAACCAAATCAAAACATAGATATATATGAAGCTATAGACAATAATGTTGTATTTGGTGAATATGGTATTAATTTTTCGTTTATAAGTAAAAATATTGAAGGTGAAGAGATTTATTCAAGAGATTTAGGTGCGGTATTAACTTCAAATAATTTTACTTGCAATCCATTTTTAATAAAATCAGAGGAAACTGGGGTTGAAGTTTCTGCTGTAATTGATATTTCAAAAATTTCTAATATTTTTAATTATATTAAATTATCTCCTTTTATGACGGATTTTGAAAAATTTGATGATAAATATTTTATTTTTTCAAATATTAAAATAGAAATGGGTTATGATATTAATGATTTAAATGATTCTACGTTAATTTTAGGCGTAGAAAAAATTGAAAATGATGATGATTATTATACTAATAGTTTACATTATTCTACTATGGAAACTTTAAATCGACAATTAAAATTAACTTATGTTTAGAAAAATGAAAATAATCAATTATATAAATATAATAAAATATCTACTGATTTTACTACTGATTTAAATGCTTAGGTAAGATGGTATAAATATATTTATGGTGAAATAGCTAACGATGAATATGGTGGAGAAGATTGGCGTCTTTTGGATCGAGTAATGGTTAGTGGAAAACCAGTTTTGAATGCTTAGGGATATTGTAGTTTATATGAATTATCAACAAATTTTATTAAAAATATTACTTTAAATCTAAAAGAAGATAGTATTATTTACAAAGCGGTTTTAATATATGATGATTAGATAATAACCTCTAATGAACTTGTTTTTATTAATGATGCTATTAAAGAAGTTGATATACAAGACACGGATTTAATTATGAAATTATATGAATACACAGAAGATACTAATGGTAATCAAACACCAATTTCATATAATGGAAATTATTATATTTATGACAATTCAGGAAAAACTAATATACAACCAATTGTATAGATGCAAGTTACTCCTAACTAGTTATTAAGCGATTCTAATAATAATGCTGTAATATGGGAAATTCCAATTAGTTCTAATTTTTTAGTAAAAACTCCAGAGCAATTAAAAAATTTATTACAAAGAAACAATAAATTATTAGAAGAAAAATTTGGTATTACAAATGAATAGCAAGATTTGCAATACTGTTATATAATAGATGAAAATGAAAAATATGTTTATTTTTGTAGAATGTTTAATAATTCAGATATTAAAATGGCTTTAGAAGAACCAGAAGAAGATAGTAGTTATTCTGAAATTAAAGAAGAAAAAATTGGTAGACAAACACAATATTTTGAATTGATTGTAGATAAAACTTATTAGTATGGTGCAAATAATGTCGTTAAATGTTATTTTGTTAAAGAACCTAATAAAATTGAACTTGAAACAATTTTAAATAATTATAAAAATATGAATGTAGAAGATAAAAATTTACATGAGTTTTTAAAAACTTATAATTATACAAATGTTAATGATGAAAAGGTTTTTGGTTTTAATGGAGAGTTATTTGTTGAAGCTCGGCCAGGAGCCACCCAAGAAGAATTAACTAATATTGCTGAAAATTTAGTCGAAAATGAATGTTATGCAGCACTTTAGCTAGCAGAATCTATGTTGGCTAAAAAAACAGTACAAGATTATTATATAGAAATAAATGCGGAAGAAGAATTTTAGCCTTTATTTTCTCCTGTTATTGGTTTTTATTCTTCTAATAATGTTATTCAAAAAACATTTCATTTTGGTTTAAAATCTACTAATAAAGATGGGTATTAGTTAGTTTTAGATTTTTTACCTGCCGATGGATATAATAATGGAGTAGGAAGAGATTATATTTCGCCAAAAGCTCCTTACTTAGTACTTGAATCAAGCTTATATTATAATAATTAGTTGTTGGATTTAAATGACTTTGAAAATAAAATTCAACCTTCTTGGGTTTTTAATGAAGAATAGTATAATTTTAGTTATCAAGAGCTAAAACAAAATACTATATTAGAATTATCAAATAAGGGAGAAACAACAATTATAAACCCAAAATATTTTGATTATTTAGAAAATCAAAAGAAAAAATATTGGTTAATTTTACCAAATATTTTATTACAAGAGTTAAGTAATATTTATACAGATTTATCTCTTACAGCTTCACAAGTTAAACAATATGCTATTTATTTTAGAAATGTTTTAGTTTCTTTAGGATATTGTTATAAAACTCAGAGTAATGGAACTACATATTATAATACTTTATATAATTATTATATTGGACAAACCAATTATACTACTGATAATGCTGATGATTATTGTGCTCCTTATATGGATTTTATAGATAATATTATGGGAAATATAAGTGGTTTTAGTTACAACGATGTTATTAATGAAACTAATAATTTTAAATTGGCTTGGGATAGCCTAGATAAAACCGCGTTAGAAAAAGTGTATAGTGGACCTAAAAATACTTTAAAAACAGCTTATCGTTGTTATAGGATATGTAAACATAATTTAGATAATTGGGGACTTCTTTGGTATATTACTATACCTTGGCATACATCGGAGTTGTAGTATGGAGAATTAAATGGTGCTGGAATAGTTGAACCAACTCAATATTTATTAAATAGAGATCAAAATATTTCTATAACAGACTTATCTTATATAATTGATACTGAACTTTTAGATACGCCTTGTAGTGCTTTAAAAGATTGGATTTATAATTATAATATTTTTAATTTAACAATTCCTGAGTTAAATATTAATTCAAGAAAATCAATTCCTCTTGCCCCAGAGCCAGTTGGAACTCCAGAAGGATTAGTGTCTATTTAGGGGCTATTAAGTATTCCTTATAATGATAATGGAGAAATTTTAATTAGTAATAATTAGTCTTTTGATTTTAATGGATAGTTTAAAGACAGTACACACCTTTGGGGTTGTTATGCTTATACTGATAATGAATATTTATAGAAAAAACTTTCTTATAAAGAAAAATATAGGGAAACCACAATAAAATATCAAGGAAAAGATATTAATTTAGTTGGTAAATCTGCGGAAAACCAACCATTAATAATTAATTATACTAAATAGTATCCTACTGATTTAAAACAAGAAGATATTAAATTGTGTTTAGTTGTAGGAGAAATATCTGGATCTCCATCAACTCTTGCGGCAAATTTGCTTGTACCTATATATCTTGATTTAAATAGAAATGGTAATTCTGATATTAATTCTAATTAGAGCATAACAATTGTAGATAAAGAAAATCAAAAAATTACAACTGGTACAAGCTTAATCGGCTCAAAAGATGGAAATAACAATAATAATTATAATGGTTGGTATTTAAACGATTCTGGGGCTATTTTTTATCAAAACGGACAAGAATTTTTAAAAATAAATAAAGATAGTGTATTAACTGTTGGGCCTAGTGGATAGAATTAGTTAGTAATTGATACTAAAAATCAAAAATTTTAGACTAGCAGTGGAAATCTTGGATTTAAAGATTTAAATAATATTATTAATATGATAATTAACAATAAAAAATTAACATTAAGTTCTGATGTTTATTTAAATGGAAAAGATGAAAAAAAATTATAGTTACTTTCTAACGATTTACCTTCAGGACAAGGTAATAATTCTGTTTATTTAGATGGGGATAATAGAAAATTATAGCTAGATTCTGGTATTTATTTAGATGGAGATAGTAAAAGATTATAGTTATTATCTAATACTTTAGATCATGGTAGTAATGCTGTTTATATAGATGGTGATGATAGAAAATTACAGTTAGGAAGTAACATTGAATTAAGCGATGGAAATAAAAGTCTATAGTTAGATAGTAATGGAATAAAAATTTTTTCTGAATCTAATAATATTAAATTTAAAAGTGGTGCTTTAGAATTTACTTTTTATTTAGCAAGTGGGAATAAAACTGGAGATATAGAAGTTACAGATGGAAATCATACTTATACTTTTAATAGAACTTAGATTCAATAAAGGAGTGATATAAATGAGTAAATTATTTCCACCATATATAGAAGGATCGTTGCCGGCAATTAGAAGTAATAATAATATTATATCAATTCCTTTTAATCACAATCCTAGTGTAAGTATTGATGAAATTGCTGGCTATATTTTATTAATAAAAACAGTTTCAACAAGCGAAAAAATTTTAACTTTATCTGTTTATAATGTTACAAATAATAGTAATGTTGTTAATTTTGAAGATACAAATAATATTTTACAAAATTATAAAGGGCAATATTTAAAATTTCAATTGGCTTATATCAAAAAAGATAATATGTTAGAAATTGTTAATGAAATTTAGAAAACATTTAATGAATTTAAAGAAAAATTAAATTATTCAGGAAATGTAAATATTGACTTAGAGTGGTTAAATTCTCTTAGCGAAATGAATAATATTTCAATTATTTTTAATAATTTAAGAAATGCTAATGATATTATTAGAGAACGAACTGGTATTTATATAATAAAAATTCATGATTTTTCCATTCTTAATAGAAAAATTGCTAGTTTAACAACTCAATTTTCTGATACAATAGGACATTATTCTACTGTTGGAGTTGCTAAAGTATGTTGTCCAATAACTATAGGAATAAAATCAGAAATTGATAATAATTTTATGGAATCGACAACAGCAAATTTTTTAAATTCAAATATTGTATATGGTATTTATGAGAGTCCAGAAGATTCTACAGAAAAAGTGTATAGTTATAAATTTGAATTATGGGATGAAAAAGGTGATTTATTAGAAACTAGTGGAGTTTAGTTACATAATAATTCAGATAATTCATCAACTTCAAGTTATGATAAATACAAAATTAAAATTGGATTATAGCAAGATGTTAATTATAGATTAACTTATACAATTTTAACAACCAATAAATTAGAAGGCGAAACAAGTATTTAGATAAAATAGCAACCTAGTTTTGATATCTCGGACAATATTACACTAATCGCCGAACCGCATAATAATAATGGATATATCCAACTTTTTATTGATACCAAAACCAATTTAAAACATAATAATTATATTCTTTGGCGAACAGATGAAAATAGTAATTTTAAAACTTGGGAACAAATTTTTCCTTTTAATTTAAATAATCGAACTGGAAAAATTGCAGTTTGGAAAGATTTGGCTGTTGAGCAAGGAATAACATATCAATATGCTATTTAGCAATATAATCAAAATAATATTTACACGAAAAAATTAATAAGTAATAAAGCAAAAGCTTGTTTTGAAGATATGTTTTTATTTGATGGTGAGCGTCAATTAAATATTCGTTTTAATCCGAAAGTTTCTACCTTTAAAGACAATATTTTAGAACAAAAACTTGAAACCATTGGAAGTAAATACCCCTATATTTTTAAAAACGGAAAAGTAAAATATAAAGAATTTGCTATTAGTGGTTTAATTAGTTATAATATGGATTAGGAAGAATTATTCATTAAAGGTTTTGATTTAGGGGTATTAGAAGATAATTATGAACGTTTTGAAACACGCAGTTCTGACATATTAAATGCAAATGAATTAGGGTATAACACAAATATATCAGAACAAAATGTAACCATTGAACGAAAATTTAAATTAGCGGTTTTAGACTGGTTACAAAATGGCGAAATTAAATGTTTAAAATCTCCAACAGAAGGAAATTATTTAGTTAGACTTACTGGAGTTTCTTTGTCTCCAGAGGATTAGACGGGTAGAATGTTACATAGCTTTTCGGCAACTGTGTATGAAATGTAGGAATATAACTTAAATAATATTATTAATTTATGGTATTAGAATAAAACATTAAATAATGAAGCGAATATTGAGTATACAGAAGAAACTATTAGCATGAGAAATTAGGTGTTATCTTTAATAAATTAGAATAAATTGGTAATTGATAAATTTTCTTCAAACCATTCTATTGGAATTGAAATTTTTCCAACTGATAACTATATTGTTGATAATATAGTTAAAAATGTTTGGTTTCAAGATTTTATGCCAGGAACTAAATTTTCAATAACTTATTGTGAACAATCGACTAATGATAATTCTAAAAATTATATTACGTCAGATATTATTATTAATAATACTGGTAGTTTAAAGCTAGAAAATACAAATATTAGCAATATTTCATTATATTATCATTCTTTATAGAATTTTGAAAATGGATAGATTACTTTTGGGTATTATACTCAAGTTTCTACTTCTTTTGATCATATTACCAATATATCTCAGCAAGATTTTGTGGGTGAATAGTATTAGTATGAAAATAATAAAAATATAAATATTTTATAGGATTTTAATAACATAAAAAATTCTATAAATAGATTTTATGCTTTACAATTTAATAAAATTAATTATAGATTTAGTCATGTTAAAGATTTAGTGAAAGATTTTAACAAAGGAGATCCTATTACTAGAGAACAAATTAATTTAATTGTTAAATATATTCCAGAGTTAAACAGTAGTCGTTATTTTAGAAATTATATTGTACAAGAGGATTTAAAGAATTTACCTTTTGATTGGACTGAAATGGACAAGCGAATAAATTGGTATATTATTTCTGAATTTAAAAATCCAACAGAAAAACAAAAACAAAAAACCTATTTAGATAAAAGAAATAGTTTATTATATTTTGAAAAAATAGATAATATTAAATATATTGAATTAGGGCCGAATATTGAAGTTCTTTTATCTTATGAATTAATCGAAAAAACCTATGATTTAGAAGAAAAAGAGTTTAAACAAAAATTATAGGAAATATTGGATACAAAATCAAATATTTTCTCTAGATCAGAAGATACTGTAAATAAAATGTTGTCTTATCGCAAAAATCACCCCAATGAATTAATTTATTATTGGTTTTGGGAATATTATTCAATTAAGGAATTATTAGAAAAATATGATACAAGTGCTAAAAGTGAAACTGAATTAAAAAGTTATGTTTCTTATTATTATCGTGCTAGAAAAAATTATGCTTAGTATTTGGAACAAGAATTATTAAAATTAACTGATGGAGGTATATAATGAAAAATCCTTTATTAGACAAATAGTTTTTAAAACAATTAGATGAAACGCACAATAAAACTATATATGTTAAAATAATTGCCTTAACATATGAAGAATATCCTACACAAGAAATAACAGGAATAATTTAGAGTGGTAATATTAATATAGATGGCGATTCGGCAATTCGACGTTCTTGTAGTTTAACTTTAATCTCTAATTTATCAAGTATAGACCAAATTGAAGTTAGTCTTAGTGATTATTATTGGGGATTAAATTCTAAATTTAAATTATATATAGGGTTAAAAAATCATATTAATCCTATATATGATGATATTATTTGGTTTAGTCAAGGTATATTTTTAATTACAAGTTTTTCTGCCACATTAAATACCGATAGTTTTAATATTAGTATTTCAGGAAAAGATAAAATGAGTTTATTGAATGGCGATGTTGGCGGAACTATTCCAATGGAAAATTGTTTTGGAGTATTAAATGAATATAATGATGAAACTAATACTACAGATATTGTTGATTTACCTATTGGAACAATTATTCGAGAAGCTGTACACGTATATGGTAAAGAAAAATATGAAAATATTATCATTAATGATTTGGATAGTGGATTAGAGCTATTAGAGTATTAGGACAAAAATGAAGATATTTATTTAATTAATAAACATAAAGAAGGAACTTCTACTTATATAGAATTGCGTAAAGGGACGGATGAATGTTATTTAGATAAAAATAATAAAATTAGAATTAATGAATTAAAAACATATGAAGTATCAAATGATGAATTAGATTATGATTTAAGCGATGTATTGCCAACTCCTTTTTGGTTTACCTAGTCTGAAATTAATGAACCAAATTTATATTATACAGCTTTAAAAATTTCTTATGGAAATACAATAGGGTATAGAGAAACTGAATTAACATATCCAGATGCCGAAACTTTAATAATAAAAGCTGGCGAAAATGTAGTTACTTTATTAGATAAAATCGTAAAAATATTTAGTGATTATGAATATTATTATGATGTTGAAGGAAGATTTGTTTTTCAAAAGAAAAAAACTTATTTAAATACTAGTTTTACTCCTTTAAAACAAGACAATGAAGATTTATATGGTGAAAGCACTGCTAATACTTCGGCCGTAGTTTATAGTTTTGAAGATGGTAATTTAATTACTTCATACACAAATACCCCAAATTTAGGAAATTTAAAAAATGATTTCGTTTGTTGGGGAAATAAGAAAACGGAAAGTGGAGAAGAAATACCTATTCATATGCGTTATGCTATTGATAATAAGCCAGAATATTATATGAGTTTAGAAGTTAGTATAAATGATATATTAAATAATAAAACATATGCCGAAATGACTGCAAAATAGAAAAGAATTAATAAAATATATACTAATGTTTTAGAAGATTTAAATAATACTTCTATTTCAGAAGATGAGCATAAAGAATTGGTTTATTAGTATTTAATTCGAACATATTTAAACCCAACGGATAATCCTTAGTTGTTAAAATGTATTGAATTAAATAATGGTAAATATATATATACCGAAGATGAAAAAGTTGATTTTGATAAAGCATATTATTTATTTAATAATGATAATATAAAATATTAGGGAAATTATTTTTATTTTAGTAAAGACTGGTTTTCTTCACAATCTACAGAAATTCAAGAATTAATTAATAATATTGAAATAGAAAAAAAGCCTTGGAATAATTTAAGATTACAAGCTTAGAATGAATATACAGAATAGAAATTAGAACCCTATGATTGGCGAGAATTAATTTATTAGATGCAATATGATTATTATCAATATAATTTATTAAATAATTATTATTATCAACTTAAAATAGCTAATTCAGCCAAAAATATTAATAAATTTTTAGATAAAATAATTATTTTAGAAGATAAATATTAGCATAATACAACGGGTTATGAATAGTATTATATTGATATTTAGGGGTTTTGGCGCACATTATATGATCCAAATTTAACACCAGAGTTTGAAGATGTTAGTGTAATAAAAACAGGAGAAGAATATTATATTAAAGAAGAATATAAAAAAATTGTTGATATAGATGAATTATTAGGCAAATCTGGTACATATAAATTTTATATAGCTCGTATGCGTAAAGATGAAAACGAAATACGTCATAGATTTTTATTGCCACTTTTGGATTGTGTTTATGTTAATTATAGAGCTACAGAAGGCGGTTATTAGAAATCTAATAATGAAAATTTATTTATTAATGATGAAAATGATAATAAAAAACGAGCTACAATCTTAAATGGTCTTAATAAAAATGAATTATATATTAGATTAGCTAAAAATGGTAATAAATACGAAAAATTAGATGATGCTTTAGTTATAGAGAATAATGCGACAGGAAGTACAGAATATCTTCTATGCACAGAATAGCAAGATAGCTGGAATTAGATTCATACTGTACAAACAACTTTGAAATAGGCTGTTGACATGGGATTGGTATATTATAAAATTGAAGATGGTGATATAATTAATCCTATTACAACATATGGTTTAACTGGTTAGAATTTATTGTTTGAATTATATTGCGATACATCTAATTTGAATCAAGCTGAATCTATTTCTCAACAAATAGAAGAATTAAAAAGACAAGTTAAAAATTTTTAGCCAACAGCAGAGCAAAATCAAACATTACTTAATATTTTATTAAATAAAAATAGTGGTTTTAAATATAAAGAATCACAAATAGTTTATAATTTAAAATTAAATGGTTATCAATTTGAAAAACAAAAATTAATACCCAATTATTTTAAACGAAAAATTTATTCTCACATTACTACTGGTAAAGCAAAATATTGGACAACAACAGCCCTTTACAATCCATCTCAATTAGATTTTTGGTTTGATATGTGGGAAACAAAAGGTTCTTTAAGTCAATATTCTGTGCCGGCTCTTGGAGATAGGGTAAAAGTAGATAACAATAATGAAGTAAAAGCTATATATTATGAGAAGACTCCTACTGTTATTTTTCATTATCCAAATGAATATAAAAAATTAAAAAAATTAAAAACAAATACAGGATATGATCATATTTGGTTGTCGAATTTAGATAAATAGAATATAGTATTAAGTGGTTAGGGTATTAGCGCTAAAAGCGCGATTGATAATTTAATTTATAACCATATTCATTGTAACGAAACAATTAGTTTGACTACTATACCAATTTATTATTTAGAACCAAATACTCGAATTTATGTTCATGATCTTAATACCCAAATTATGGGTGAATATATTATAAATAAAATTAGTTTATCATTAAATTATAATGGGACTATGAATATATCGGCTATTAAAGCTGTTCAAAGAATAAATTAAGGAGGAAATAATGAAATTTACACAATTTAAATTAATTAAAGTTAGTGATAAATAGAATATGCAAGATTGGGAAAATGGAAGCGTTTTTAATTCTGCTCTTCCTGCATATCGTTTACGTATTTAGACAGAGCCAAATGTAAATTTTAATTTAAACAATAGTTTATCTTGGTGTACTACTGGCTATGATGGAATTTATGAATTAGATTTAGGTAGTTCACAGCCATTGATTACAAGTTTAAGATTTTCTCACAATTCTTTAGATAATTTATCAATTAATTCAGAAATTTTAGTAGAAGTATTTTATAATGGAGGTTATGTATAATGTCTTTTAATCCTCGTCAAGATGTTGGTAGCCCTGGTTTAGTATATGATAAAATATATAATAGTAAAGCAGATATGGATGACGCGATGGGGGTAGGTAGCGATACCCCCAAAGATGATGGTATATTTGTTGGACGATATATTTTTATATTATATCCTAGAACAATTGTGAATGGAGAAGTTGTTATTACAATACCCGATAATGAATATGAAAATTAGTATTGGGATACAGCAATTTTTCAAAAACAATATAATTAGAATAATGAATTAATTTATTAGTTTATTACCTTTTTAGGGTTTACCGATTAGCCTTTAAAAGAAAATAGTTTACTATTTTCTAATGCTAATAGAAAATTAATTTGTAAAAATAAAAATGAATTAAATGATAAATGGATTGAATTAGATAACGAAAATTTAAAATTAACGCACAAATTAAATAACGATGCAACTGGTAGTTAGTAGTTAGTTCCAAGTTTAGAAACCATAACACAATCAAATGCTTATTATCCAATCACATTAAATCAAGATAGTAATCCTGCTAAATTGGGTTTATACGAAGAAAATGGTGGTGTTTATACTTTAACTTCAGATACAACAGTTGTTTAGAGTAAAAGTTATTATATAAAAGAAAGTCAAACATTAAAAATTCCACAAATAACAGTTGATACAACTGGACATATTATTGCAAATCAGTATATAAATTTAGGACTGGCGCAATTAACCTCATTAATGGTGGAAAATTTCGATCCAATAGTTGGAGGTAATAATTAATGACAATTAATGAACATTTAAAAAATTATAATTTAATTACAGAAAATGGTGAATTAACAGAACGAGCAAATTATTTGGGATATACTGTTGTTGCGGATTTAATAACAGATATTACAGATACTTATTTGATTGATTTTCGTGAAAAAACTATTATTCCATCATATAATAATAAAATTTATCCAATAGCTATAAGCGGTGAAACTAATTCTGATATTATAAAATTTAGATTGTATTGGAATAATAATAATCCTGACTTAAAATCTTCAGATTATATACCAGAAATAATATGGTAGAATGGTAATAAACAAGGAATTTTTTAGATAACAACTACTGATGATAGTACAACTAACAAAAAAATTGTTGAAGGTAATGTTATTACTTTTGAATGGCCACTTACCTTAGAAAATTTGAGCCAGTCTGGTAGTTTAGAATTTGCCGTACGTTTTGTTACTTATGGCGCAACCGCAGATGAAGATATTGAAATAATAGTTTATAATTTATCTACATCATCTACAATAATAGCAATTAACACTGGAATGAATTATATTAATTCTAATTACAGTTTTTATAATCCAGTAATATCAGATGGATACAATTACATTATCGATGGTGGAGTTGTTTAAGAGTAAAAGGAGTGATTAAATGGCAATTTTTAAAATAAAAAAAGGAAATAAGGAAAATTTAGATAATATTGCTATTAATGAAGATACTTTATATGTTTGTCAAAATGGTGAAATGTATTATGATTATAGTGACGATGAAGATGGTAGAATTCAACTAAATGGAAGAAATAATTTAGATTATTTAATGGATAATATTAATTCTAAAGATGCTAGTGAAATTACTATTAATACAATAGGCGGTATATATACTGGTAATTCATATACCGTAAGTAATTTTTCAATTTCAAATAATTGGGTTCCTCTATATAACAAAAATATTGTGTCTTCTGGATACGAAATTGCGGGAATGTTAGTGGTTGAAAAAAATAATCAATTAATGCCTTTATTAAATGGAATTTTAACTTTTACTGGTAATTTTCTTGAACCTTCAACTATTAATGCTTTTTTTAATCCGCAAAATACAATTACGCTTGATTAGTATGTATAGTTAAGAAAAATTCTAACTGGTTGGAATCCAGGTGAGGGTCCTGACCTTTCTTTTCCAGACTTTAACATTGAAATAACAGAAGATATTAATGTTTTACGCTTTACTTTTCATTCTGGCATCACAAGAACGGCACAGTGCTATATTATAATTAACAATTTCGGCGTTGGAAAATATATAAGTATTGGAGATAATATATTAACTACAAATAGAACTTATAATACTGGAAATAATATTTTTAATGGCGGTTAGCAAAGTATTTGTGTTGGAGAACATTTAATTAATTATCGAGATAATAGTTTAGTTATAGGACAAAATAATATTCCAATATAGAATAATTTGTTTACAATTGGAAATGGTTTAACTACAGAAGCCAGAAAAAATATTTTAAGTGTAAATCAACGTGGAATAATGCAATTAGCTGGTTCTTTATAGCAGAATCAAGCTGATTATGCAGAATATTTTGAGTGGAAAAAAATACCTGAAATTAAAGATGTTAGAGGCTTATTTGTAACTTTAGATAAAAATAAAATTCGATTAGCTAATAAAAATGATAAATATATTCTTGGCATTATTTCCGCTAATCCTGGTGTTATAGGAAATAGCTATAGCGAAGAATGGCAAGGAAAATATAAAACAGATATTTTTGGCTGCAAAGAATTAGATGAAAATAATAATGAAATTTTAAGTTCAAACTATGATAAAACTCAAAGGTATAAATCTAGAGAAGAACGTGCCGAATGGGCTCTAGTGGGTCTTATGGGCTAGATTGTAGCAGTTGATGATGGCAGTTGTGTTGAAGGTGGTTTCTGTTCTGCTGGCGAGAATGGTGTAGCCACTTCAGCTAAAGAAGGTTATTATGTAATGGAAAGATTAGATGATAATCATATTAAGGTTTGTTTAAAGTAAAAGGAGGCATTTAAATGTCAGCAACACTATTTGCATTAATTATTAAAATTTTAGAAGTGGTTTTATTTCCACTCATAGGTATTTTAGCAAGCTATTTAATTGCTTATATTAGAACTAAAATTAAAAATTCATTAGTTCTTAAATATGTTGATATGTTGGACGATACTGTTCAAGCTTGTGTAAATGCAACAAATCAAACGTATGTAACTTCTTTAAAAGCTTGTGGAGAGTTTGATAAAGAAGCTTAGGAATATGCTTTTGATAAAACTTATAAAGCGGTTCAAACTTTGTTGACCGATGAAGGAAAAAAATATTTAGAAACAGCTTATGGAGATATTGAAACTTTAATTAAAGAAAAAATTGAAGCAGCTGTTATTCAAACAAAATAAAAATAAAAAAGGGAAACTCTTATTAATTTAAGAGTTTCCCTTTTTTTTTGTCTTACAAAATTTTTGGAAAATTTTTGGGCATGTTAGGAAATTTTGCTTGTTGTAAATTTTACAATATTTTGGGAAAGAAATGGAAAAAAATTTACAATTATAGAAAGGAAGATTACTAATGTACCAACCTTTAAACAATTATGGGCTTTATCCATAGGTTCAAAATTAGTAGAATCTTAAAGGACATCCTGTTGCTTCGTTAGATGAAGTAAGAGCAACTTCTGTTGATTTTGATGGTTCAATTTTTTATTTTCCAGATTTAGCAAATAAAAAAATCTATACTAAATAGATTAATATGGATGGGACTTCTACATTAAATATGTATGAATTAAAACCTATTCCAGAACCAGAAAATATTTCTTAGAACAATAATTATGTCACTAGAGAAGAATTTGAAAAAGCTTTAAATCAAATTAAACAAGGATTAAAGCCAACTGCCGAAAAGGTTGAAAATAAACCTAAAACAGAATATTCTTTTTAAGGAGTGAAATAAATGATTAATGCTCAACAGATTATCTCAATGATTCGAGGAGGTCAAAATCCTCAACAGGTTCTTTTAAATATTTTGCAACAAAGAGTTTAGAATAATAATAATCCAATAGACGCTAATTTATTATAGTTAGCTAAAGAAAATAAAACACAAGAAATAGAATAGGTTGCAAGAAATATTTATAAAGAACGAGGATTAGATTTTGACAAAGAATTTTCTGCCTTTCAACAAATGTTGGGGCTTAAAATTAAATAAAAAATTTTCCAAAAGGAGGACAAAAAATGTTCAATCAAACTTCTGGCTATAGTTTAGCCGATATTGCTGCTGCTACTGGAGCTACTCGTAATGGCGATGGCGGATTTGGTTTTGGCGGCGATGGTGCCTGGTGGATTATTATCCTTTTCTTACTTGTAGGTTGGGGTAATGGCGGATATGGCTACGGTGGCGGCGGTGCCGACACTGGTAGCGTAATTTATCCTTGGATGAACCAGGCTGATGTAACTAGATCTGGATTTGCGCAAGCAGCTACTGATGCTGCTATTGGTGCAGTACAATCTAGTGTAGGTGATATCACTACTCAATTATGTAGTGGATTTGGAGATGTTTAGAACGCATTATGTGGCGGTTTTGCTGGAGTAAATGCCTCTATTAATAATGGTTTTGCATCTGCGGAGGCTGCGGCAACAGCTCGTTAGATGGCAAATATGCAATAGGCATTTAATTCTCAAACTGCTATTACTAATGGTCTTACTAATTTATCTTCACAATTTGCAAACTGTTGTTGCGAAAATCGTCTTGGTCTTGCTAATCTTAATAGTACGATTTTAGCAGAAAACTGTGCAGACAGAACAGCTATTGCTGACGGTATTAGAGATATTCTTGTTTCTCAAGATGCTAATACTCAACGTATTTTAGATCAAATGTGCAACGACAAAATTGATGCTAAAAATGAAAAAATTGCCGAGCTTGAAAGAGAGCTTACAATGGCTAACTTAGCGGCTTCACAGGGTGCGCAAACATCTCGTATTTTGGCTGATAACGCCGCTCAGACCCAGGCTTTAGAGCAGTATTTAAATCCTGTTCCAGTGCCTGCTTATCCAGTACCAAATCCTAATGCCCCTTATTATGGCGGCTGTGGATGCGGTTGTAACTAATTAAACAAAACTATCTTGGAGGGAAATAAAAAATGGAAATAACAGCTAATGCTATACAAACTGTAAATGCCGATCAAAATGTTTTATTTAATGAAACTGCTGTTAAAGGAAATTGCTCCATGCTCCATCGTGAGGGTAGTGGTTTAGTTACTCTACGAGGCTTAACACAATAGTGTCGAGCTCAATTTAAAGTTTCCTTCGGTGCAAACATTGGTTTGCCCGAAGGGGCTACTGTAGAACCTATTTCTGTGGCGATTGCGGTTAATGGAGAATCGATTCCATCGACCAGTATGATATATACTCCAGCCGCAGTAGACGAGTATGGAAATGTTTATTCAAGTATTTTCTTGGATGTACCTTGTGGTTGTTGCTCATAGGTAAGTGTTGAAAATACTAGTGGCGTTGCAATTAATGTACAAAACGCAAATTTAATAGTAGAAAGGGTGGCTTAATATGGAAAGATTAAAAAATATTAAAGATACTTTAATTAGTCAAATCCAAGGTCAATTAGGCCATCTTGAAACTGTTGACGCAAAAGAAATGGGCGAAGTAGTTGATATGGTTAAAGACATAGAAGAAGCCATATATTATTGTACTATTACAAAGAGCATGGAAGATGCAAACAAAGAAAAAGAACCTATAACTCCTGTCGCTTATTACACAGAGCGTTATTATCCTTATGAAAGAGATATGGATAGAGAGTATGGAAAAATGTATTATACTAATCCTACCTCTTCTAATTCTAATGGAAATGGAATGACTTCAACCAATACGGCATATTATACAGAACAAGAATATCCAATTACTATGCGAGATTATAGAGAGGGTAAAAGTCCAATGAGTCGTCGTATGTATATGGAATCAAAGGAAATGCATCAAGATAAAGCAAAACAAATGAAAGAATTAGAAAAATATATGAAGGAATTAACTGATGATATTACTGACATGATAAAAGATGCAAGTCCAGAAGAAAAACAATTATTATAGAAAAAAATAGCTAATTTAGCTACTCGAATTCAATAATGATTGTTATTAATGGGGAAGAATGGCGGATACTATTAGTATCCCCATTTCACCCTATGTTAAGACGCACAGATGGTTAGTTTACTCTCGGATCTTGTGACGATAATTCTAAAACTATTTATATTAATAACACTATTGATCCTATTAAATTAAAAAAAGTTTTAAATCATGAGATTACTCATGCTGTAATGTTTAGTTATGACGTATATTTAACCAATGAATAGGAAGAAATTTTTGCGGATTTAATTGCCACATATGGACAATTAATTATAGATTTAGCAAATTTAGTGTTCGGATATATATACAACAAAAAGGGAACTTATTATTTATAATAAGTTCCCTTTTTTTACTTTATCTTTAACAAGTGCAAATAATTCATCGCCTTTATGATTACCATCTAAAGCATTATAAACATTATGGTCTTCTATTAACTATTCATATTCTTCAAGTGTAATAGTATGTTCTGGTTTTAATAGTTTTCTACATTTACGTCTAAACTATTTCCCCTAAAGTGATAATAAACCCGCTTTAATAATATTTATTTCTTCGCGAATATGAACATCATCTTCCTGAGAACGTTTATACATTTCTGAAATTTTTTCATCAATACGTTCAAAAAATTCTTTCTATTCTCTTTCTTTTGCTTTTTTAAAATTATTCCAACCTCTTTTAAAAACAAAACCACTAGCAGTTACTATTAAACCAAATAAAACCTATAGCCAATAATGAACAATAAATTCTATCAAGAATATTTCCTCCCTCTTATATTTTTATAAATCTCTAAATAACATAAAAAATAAAAGGGAAGAATTTAATTAATCAGACCAATCAAACCCTATGCTGTTTACACCGTAAGTGCCGATACAGACAGCATCAGCTTCATCCTATGTAGCTTTAATATTATAATTTTCTAAAACATATTGCTAAGCTTTCTTTTTCTATTCTGTACGATTTTTTCCTTTTATTCCTACAGAAGATTTCCAAACCTAAGAATGTACTATTTCATATGGAATATTTAATTCTTCTAATAAAACTATTAATACTCCCTATAACTAAGCTAAAGATTTAAAAGTTTTTACATTATTACCAACATTTCCCTACAACTATATATCTTCAAAATATACTTTTGTTATGTTAAATTTTTCAATTAATTTTTTAACAGAATTTTTTATAAATACAAAACGTTTATTAATATCCTAATCTTTAGGAGAAATTCTACCATATTCTTTTAATTCTTGATTTTGAAATACAGAATAACCAGTAATTCTTGTTGCCTAATCTAATGCTAATATATTGTCACTCATTTGTTGAACCAAATCCTCCTTTGCGAATGTTGGTTCCGCAACTATCATTATCGACTGTTTCATAGCGTTTTATAATACCTTGACCAATTATATCTCCTTTTTTAAGCATAATGTCATAAGTGCTAAAATTCATTATTTGGAAAAAAATATGTCCTTCGTTTGATTCATTATCTACATAATCAGAATCAATAATACCACAGCCATTAGCAAGAACAAGTAGGTATTTAAGCGGGCTTGAAGAACGAATTGATAATTCAAGATATTGGTCTGGTTCTAAATAACATTTATAACCAGTAGGAACAAGAGTTGGTTTTATATTAGTTTCATCAATTGCGGATTTCACTTCTGAGAGTGTATAAGCGCCATCGTTAGCAACTCCATTATCAGCTTGCCTCCAAATGCTAGGTATAATTCTATCTTCGGCAACAACAAAATCATAACCGGCAGATTGTGGCGTCTTGCGGACGGGCATCGGCAAATCTATATTTTTATATTTTTTTATCTTTTTAAAACAAGCCATTACTTTACCTCATAAGATATATTTACAACCTTTTCAGGTTCTTTTTCATCGTTAAATTCTTTTCTAACTGTTACTAATTGCCATTCATCAATAATTTCACCTTTTTCTTTTTTAACTTTTGTTTTATATCCAAAAGATGTTAAAGAAAAATGTGGATCATTTTTTAGTGTTTCATGTAATTGTTCTGCCTCTTCAACAGTATCTACTCGATAAGTTTCTACTACATTAACTAAGTATTTCATTGTTTATATATACCTCAATTTCTTTGTTATTATAATTTAAGTAATTATATTCTTTTATATTTTTTTTAAATTCCTGTAATTGTATTTCATTTCCTATTAACAATATTTTATTAGTACCATATTTTTCGCAATAATTACATATCATTTCAACTAAATTGTCTACAGTTACATTTCCTACTGGAGTGTCTAACGATGTATTATCATCTCTATAGTATACTGGATACAAATAAGTATATCCACTTGTATTTACCCAAATCATTAATGGAAATTCACCACGCCTTCATCATAGGGAAAGACATATCCCACACTACAAGTTTTTTCATCGGTTTGAACCCAAAATTCAATTTTATCAGTTTGGTCTTGAAAATCAATCGCTTTTACTTTTCCTTGCACTAAAATGCAATCCATAACAGCTTCCTCAAATTTGTCTTTTGGATTTGTATTCTTTTTGTCATAATTAAATAATGTATAATAATTATAATCTCTATTTAGCATCATATAATATTGTGCCGGGTTCTGCTCTCTAAATTTAATAATTTTATTTTTTGCCTGCTCTATTTGAGCTTGATTATAATCCGACATTTGTAAAACAGCAGTTTTCATTAATTCATATTCATTAATAGAAAAACTACCATTCACTTCAGTCCATTGATTATCTTTATAAGTATAAGTTTTACATTTATCTTTTTCCATTTCAACTAAAGCACAATCATTTTCTTGTGGCTGTTGGATTTCAGATAAATCTTTTACTTGATATACCATTTATTCTCCTTTTTCTCCTTTTAAATTAATAATTTTTTGATTTGTACTACCAGCCATTAACATTGTAATATCTCGTAATGATTCTATATAAGGTCCAGCAATTAAATAATCTACTGTATTTAAAATAGTATCTAATTTTTTATCTGATAGTTTTATTAAATCTTCATAAGTATAACCTGTCCAAACATATATTTTGGTTTCTGGACTACGTTTTTTTACTTCTGATATTAATAAACAAGATAAAAATAAGTTCTCAGGGCAGAGAGGTTCTCCGCCCATTAAACAGAAATTTCTATTTATGCCATTTGCATGTAATTTTTCATATATTGTATCTATAATTTCAGGAGTAAACTCAATACCGCCTTCAAAATCCCAAGTTTCAGGGTTATGACATCCTTTACAGCGGAAAGGACAGCCTTGAGTAAAAAATGTTACACTTATCCCTGGAGCTGCTGCAATATCATTATACATTATTCCAGAGTATCTCATTTTTTTAATCCTCCTTTCAATTAATATTTATTATGTCGAACACGCATCTCGACTTCTTGCTGCTTGCCCGCATTAAAAGCTGATGTATAATCGCCAGTTAAATATCCTGTCACTCGACGTAATTGTTTTATATTTGTGCTTCCACATACGGGACAAGCCCCATTTAATTCATCTGTATATCCACAATCTTGACAAGTATCACAAGGTACGTTAATAGCAAAATATGGAATATCTTTTTCCATAGCATAATTTACTATTGTTTCTAAAGCATCTATATTATTTTTAACGCCAGCATCTAACTCTACATAAGTAATACAGCCAGCAGATGAATATCCTGTTAATTGCGATTCAATATCAATTTTGTTAAAAGGTGAAATTTCATGATAAACTGGTACGTGCATACTATTTGTAAAGTATTCTTTATCAGATACTTTTGGAATTTCACCATATTTTTCTTTAAATTTTTTCATTGCCGTATACGCAAGATTTTCGGCTGGAGTCATATATACACCAAAATTAAGTTTTTCTTCCTCTTTAAATTTAGCACATCTATCTTTAAATAATTGTTCAATTTCTTTTGCTAGTTCCATACCTTTTGGCTCTGTGTGATCACAACCGATTAAAATTTGTAATGTTTCAGCAAGACCTAATTGACCAATAGCTAAAGTGCCGTGTTTGAGAGCACTACGAATACCTTCTTCTGGAATATAACCAGCCATTGTATTATTTTCATACATAAATTTTGCAGAATCTGGGGATTGTGAACATATCCATTCAAATCTTTCTAAAAGCATTGTTTTTGCTTCATATATTTTTTTGTTTAATAGATTAATAAAATATTTAATTCTATCTTCTTCTGTCTCAGTGGCTAATTTTGCCTCCATAGCTAAAGTTGGAAGAATAATTGTTACAGGACAAATATTGCCACGTCCGTCTTTTAATTGACCAAACCCGTTAATATCCCATCCGTTCGCGGTTCTGCATCCCATTGTGCTGAAGTATGTGCGAGGATCGTCGCGATCATATCCCGCATTACCAGACCAATCAACATTAGCATAATTTGGATATAATCTTTGGGCAGTCGATCTTAATGCTTCTCGATATAGATCATAATTTGGCGTATCTTTTTTATTATTTACACCTTTCATATATTGGAAAATTCCGCAAGGGAAAATACTAGTTGACCTAACTTTTCCAAGTCCTTCAATTGATACATCTAGTAAACATTTTGTTATTAATCTACCTTCTTCTTCGGTACAAGTACCATAATTAATTGAACTAAATGGAAGTTGATTTCCGCTTCGACTTTGTAATGTATTTAAGTTGTGCATTAAGCCCTCAGCGGCTTGTTGAGCCTCTATAATTGTATCATAAAGAGCTTGTTGATAATATTTATCATCAAATTTTTCTTTATTATTAAATTTAAAATCTTCTTCTTTTAATCCGGTTTGTTCAAAGAAATCTTTTTTATGATTATCTACCCAATCTTCAAATTTGTTTCTAAATATTTTAAAAGTAATATTATTTACTGTTGAACGAGTTTCTTCATAATTGTCAAATAATAATTTAATTAAATTTAATTCTTTAAATTCTGGTTGATCTTTTAGCCAAGCTACAATATAGTGTTTTAAAAAGCTTTTTCGCACATATGGAACCATTGTATGGTCAATGTGTGTTGCACTAACTCCGCCAAACTGCATTAAACTTTGAAGTTGAAAAATTACTGCAACAAGTTGAAAAGCTGTATTAATAGATTGTGCCGATCTAACAGAACATTGGCGAGTATTAAACCCATTTGCCAATAAATCATCTATAGGGCAACTTAAACAATTGTGCATTCCAGCTGGATAACTTGCAAGGTCGTGTATGTATATTTCATTGTTTTCATGATTACGTTTAGCCATAGGTGATACACAGTTTTCTAAGGCGTATTTTTTAAGGATTACATCTGCAGCTTCACCTTGACGACCTCCAAAAGAATGTTCATCTAGATTAGCGTTTTGATTTTGAACATTTTTTGCTTTTAATTTTTCTTCCCATAAACTAATAAAATCTGCTTCATAATTACGAGCCATTTCTCTACGATACCTAAAACGCACATAAGCTCGTGCAACATCTTGACGTTCAGAGCGCATTAAATATTCTTCAACCCAATCTTGAATTTCTTCAATTGTAGTTGTAATATTTTTTTTCTTTAAACGTTCTTCAATATCTGCCGCTATATCCTCTGCCGTAGAAGTTTCGTATAACACTCCATCCACTTCAAGAAAAGCTTTATTAATTGCTATAATTATTTTGTCTCGATTAAATGGAACTAATGTTCCATCTCTTTTTTTAATCTATAGCATTTTATTACCTCCATATCAAAATATAGTATAAAAAACATAGTTTCATACTATATTTGGATTTTATCTTAATTTAATTATTCATTTTCGTCCTCGAGATTCTTAGACGCAGTTTGAATAAAATCTACAAATTTATTTATATCTTTTTCTTTTTCGTTGTGATAACAAATATAATAAAAAGGCAAGGGTTCTGCAAAATCTTTTTTATCCGCCGAAAAACGTCGGACAATCTCATTAACATCCGGGTTGTCTTGCCGATTCAATTGCCGCAATAATCGCGCTTTATCAGAACTTTTTATATAAATAATATAAACGTCTATATGATAAAGGACCTCGTCTAATAATTCTTTTAATCCTTCTAAATTAAATATTCCAATATTTATTTTATTTAAAGATAATTGCGTATAATCTGTTCCATAAAACCAACCATTAAATTCAGAGGTTTCAACAAATTCTCCATGCAAAGCCTTTAAAGCAAATTCTTCTTCTGACATAAAAATATAATCATTATCATCTTTATTTCTTTTGGGGCGAGTAGTTGTGTTTTTAATATAATTAAATTGTTTAGGACATTCTTTTTTTAATTGCTTTAAAAGAGTGTCTTTTCCGCTACCAGATGGGCCAATTAATGCAATTAAAGATATTTTATTCATCTGTTATACCACCTTTATACCTTTCTGTTCTTAAATTTATATCTCCATTATCTAAAACTTTATCTATTTTATATAATTGATGTCCACCAACAGAAGCATATTTTTTGGGAATAAAACTATCTCCAGAACGATATCCTTGGACTATAATCATATTGCCTCTATTAAACCAAGATTTTTCTACTATTTTCTTTTTTCCATCTGCTTGCATTTCAGATATTTGTTTATCAAATAATGAAAAATAATTTTTTGGAAATTTAACTGTTGTAATGCCTTCTGGTGTTAATAAAGTTACTAAACTTTTATTTTTATTTTTTGCAATACATGTGCCGCAAATTTTATATAATTTATATAAATTAATCGTTTTATTGTTTTTATAAAAACTTCTTGAGATTTCAGGATCTTTCGGTAGTTTACTATAATCACTTAAACCATATTTTTCATAATTAACATTAATTAATTCATGAGGATGTGAATAATAACATACTGAATCAATTTCCCATTTAGAATATGACCCTTCGGCATATTTTTTCCATTCTTTTAAAAATGCTTGAGAATTTATTTTATTTAATAACTCTTTTTTATTATTATTAATCCAATCTCGAAAAATATTCATTTCAATTTGATAAAATTTATCCCAAGATTTCATATTAATTACTAAATATTCATTATTATATTCTTCAATTAAATTTTCACATTTTATTTCAATTAAAAAATCTACCGCTCTGTCGTTTAATACACAATAATCACCAAAATGTGAAAAAGATTTTTTAACTGTTTTAAGAAAACGATTAAATTCAAAAATTCTTGCGGCTATTTTAAATTCTTCTTTTTCTGTTGGAACAAAATTTTCTGTTAATAACATTCTCATGTTTGCTAATGTTAAGTTAGATTTTTTATCACACACTTGCCATAAATACCAACCCATACATATTTTTCGTTCTATTAAATTATCAAAACAACCGCTTTTAATTAAATTAACCATAATTTGTTTATTTGGATTGATTTTTTGCACAAAATCTTTAGGAGATATATAAGGACGATTTTCTATTATTTTAAATATTATATCATCACCTACATTTGTAACTCCTTTTAATCCAAACATAATTTGATTATTTTTAATATCTGGTTTAAATTCAAAACCTGAGTTGTTTATATTTGGTAAACTAATTTTTATACCAGCATCAGTCATTTTGCCAATTGCTCCTGCAATTTTATCATAATTACTGCCAGAACCTATATCTCCACTATCTGTTTGTAAACAAGCGCAATTCCAATATATAATTGGATATTTATAACATAAATTCATTTCTTGTAAAGCAATCAACGAATATGCTAAACAATGACTGCGGTTAAAGGAGTAACCACGTTGAACTCGAAGTAGGATATCCCATACGTAATGCGCAAGTTTTTCAGAACAACCTTTTTCTTTTATATTTTTATAATATTCTTGTTCACATTCCTCAAATAATGTACCAACTTTTTTTGCAACACCTTTACGACATTTATCTGCAAAAGTAAGACTATTTCCACCAAGACGCTCTTCTTGCACTAAGCTCATAAGCCCTTCCTGACTTTCACATAATCCATCAGTAACCGCATTATGATGACTTAACCAATCAATTTCATCTTCTGTTAAACCATATTTTCGCATTTCATTATACCATTGATTAATGTCTTTTCTATATCTAGCCCAAGTTTGTAAAGGTTGTTCGGCATTTTTTTCAGGAGCCATAAGTCTAATAACAGAATTAAGAACACTTAAATCATTAACACTTTTGGGTTTTGCTATTGCAATACCTTGAATACCACTTTGTTGTTCCATTTGGAATAAAGCTTGTATTTTGTGCTCCCAAATCATTTGCCACATTTTTTCATCTTCTCTTTCAAGATTATAAATACCTATTACTTTTTCATAAGTTTCTTTTAATGTGGGTTCTTTTTTAATTAATTTATCTTCTATTAATAAATCTAAACATTTATGAATTTTATCTAAACCTTCAACAGATAATAAATCATATTTAATTAAACTTACATCTTCACAATCATGTAAATCAAATTGAGTTGCTATATGTCCTTTAGGTGTACGCAATAAAGCTGTTGAGTTTGTAAATGGTTCATCAACAAAAATTACTCCACCCGCATGTTCTCCCATTTTACAAACTAAACCTTCGATGCGTTGAGCCATTTTCCATACTTTTGGATTTTCATTCATTTCTCTAACAAAAGTCGCCACTGGAGCAAAACCTTTTTCTTTGTTCCCATAATAACATTCTTTTAGACTACGAACTTTACCTCGATCCGAAGGAATTAATGATGACCAATATAAGGCTTGATCATTATCTATATCAAGACCACGAGCTGCAGTTTGAATAGATAATTTAGGGGCTTCTGTTCCAAAAGTAGCAACATTAGCCACACGATCTTCTCCATAATATTTTTTTAAACCGCTTAAAATTTGTTCTCTTTTACTTCCTTCAATATCTACATCAACATCTAATACCGATACACGCTCTGGGTTAAGAAATCTCCAAGAAAAAGTTTTTGTTGTTTCTCTTAAAGGATTAATTTGAGTTATACCTAATATATACAATAAAATAAAACCCACTCCCGAACCGCGACCGGGCCCTATAATTGTTCCTAGCGACCAACAATTTTCTATAATATTTTGAAGATTAAGAAAATATGAGCTCCAATGAACTTTATTTACATTTGAACTTATCCAAGTAGCATCAAGATTTTGTTCAATTGCTTCATACGTTTCTTTATTTTGAAGAGTTTCATCTTGTTCAACTCGTTCCATTATGGCTTTTGCTAATATGCGGTCACCCTCAAAGTTTGAGTTTAAAAAAGTATTAAGATAAGGAATTGCCGATTTCCATTTTTCTGGGAATTTGCATTCACTTGGTATTTTCCATTTCAATACAGGAATCTTTAAACTTTTCTTTAAACTATAATCTTGACATTTATTTTTAATTTCTTTAATAGCATCATAAGCTTTTTTAAAATCCTCTTTATTAAAATAATTATTCATATAATTTTCTAATTCTTCGGTTGACATCATATAAGTTGCCGAATAAAATTCATCAACTTCTCTATCACCTTCTTGTGAATTTAAATAAGCTTTATGAATTGAGGCGTCTTCTTTATTCAAATAATGACTATCTGTAGTTATAATATATTTAATACTTAATTCATTTGATAACTTTTTTAATAATTTATTTACAACTATTTGTTCTTCATTGAAAGACGGTTGCATTTCTAAATAAAAATCTTTTTTTCCAAAAATATTTTGAATAGATAAACACCATTTTTTTATTTTATTATACAATTCATTATCTTGTGTTTCACAATATTGCAATAATTTTGTTGGTAAAAATCCTCCAAGGCAAGCAGTACTTCCTATTACATGACCGGGATTTGTTCCAATAATATCTATTAAATCTTGATAATAAGTAGGAACTCTTCTCATTTTACCTTGCATCCAAGATCTATTCCAAGCTCTAGTTGATAATTCTCTAATTTGTTGATGACCTATTGCATCTTTAGCTAATAAAATAAAATGATAAAATTTATCTTCTCCAGCAACATAGTTTTCTGAGTTTAAATTATCTCGACAAAGATAAATTTCATTTCCTAATATTACTTTAAAATTTGGATTATTTTTTTTAATTTTATTATAATAATTTTCAATTTTAATTGCATTTGATACAGCTTCATGTTCTGTAAAAGCAATTACTTCATGCTTTAATTTAATAGCATAATTAATTAATTCATCATAACGATTAATACTGTCTCTGAGTCTGAGGTTCGAGTAATCTGTATGGTTATGTAGAGAACCTGGAAACATTTACCTACCCCTTTCATTTTTTACTTTCTATATATATTATACCATATTTTTATATTTAAGTCAAACTAATTATTTTTTTACAATTACTAGTTTTTGAGATGCACGTGTTGCGGCGGTATATAAATATTTAAAATGCTCTATTTTATCAAAAGGAAAATTTTCTTCAAACACTAATACTTTATCATATTCACTGCCTTGAGCCTTCCAACAAGTAATAGCCTGTGCATAATCAAATTCAAAAGGTTTAAAACGATTTGGAATTTTTTTCCAATTGTCTTTATTAACTGTTGGTTCATGTTCTGTTAATAATTTATGATCTAATTTTAAATTATGAAAAATTAAATTATAATCTATATTTTCAATATTTTTATCTAAATATTCATCTAAAATAAAATTAGATTTAATTGCTTTTCCTATATATCTTTGGTTATTTAAAATATCAATATTGTGTAGTTCTCCTATGCTGCCATTAACCAAAACATCGCCTGCTGCAGACGGATGATCCCAATAATTGCGTAAACAAATTACTTTATCTCCTTCTATTGGTAAACCTGAATCTACATTATATTTTAACTCTCTAATTTTTTGATTTAAAATATGGCGAGTGCTGTTTTTAGCCACTATAACTTGATCTGCCCAAGTATACATGCCATCAATTACTTCGTCAGCATCTATTATTTGAATTTCTTGTCCTTTTGTTTTAATTAAAGGCTTAAATTCTCTTAGCCCCATTGTTAATTGAATTATTTCGCTTTCAGCGGCTTGCCGCATTATTTCATCAAGAAAAATATGTGGATTTTTTAATACTTCATTATCTTCTGTCATTGATGGTAATTGAAATGGATCTCCAAGAGCAATAACATGTATTCCATGAGATAATAATAATTCCCACATATCTTTTGGTAGCATTGAAACCTCATCAACAACAATTAATTTATATGGTTCAATAGGTCTTTTTATTTTATGGTAATATGTACCATCTCCTCGAGGATAAGATTGATATAATAGCCTATGAGCAGTCATAGAATTTTTGCAACCTTTTTCCTTTAATACTAAAGATGCTTTTCCAGTGTATGCTACATAACATACATCTTCGGGGTATAAATTTAAAGCTGATACAATATATTTTACAAGTGTTGACTTACCTGTTCCTGCATACCCAGATATACAAGTATATGGCTCGTGATTATTATATCGTTTAACGGCAATCTTAAGTCCTTCTTCCTATTTCTTGGTTAATATCATTAAATCCTCCTGATGAAATGAAATTGTGGATATTCCACCTTTTTCTTTTTATCCCATACAAGCCAACAATAAGCTTGTGCCGATGAGCCAGTAGGCGGAACGCCATTTCGCCAACACTGAATTCTATCAACATATTGATAAATATCTGTAAAAGGTTGTTCCTTATATATTTTTTCAAATCTGCTTATACCTTCCGTAGCCTGTGTTCGACATAATACTATTAATTTATCTTGAGCAATTTCTAAAGCTCGAATTAAAAAAGGTTCTAAAGTTGCATATGGCGGATTCATAATAATTACATCTGCTTTTTCTATTGGATAATCATCTGCTAAAAAATCTTTTTCATAAATTAAATTCCATTGTTGATTTTTATATCCACGGTCTTTAATATCTGTACCAATTAATTTAACGTTTTTTGCTTTTGATTTATTTAAATATTCTATAATACCTTCAGCCATATGACCACCACCGACGCAAGGTTCAAGAATAGTTTGATTACTAAAATCATATCCAAGAGTAGATAATATATTAGTTACTTCTACTGTTGGAGTAGCATAATAATCTTCTGCCGCTCTCTCTTTATTATTTTTTTTATATGAATTATATAATCCTTTATTAGTATATTGCCCCATTTTTATTTTTCTCCTTTGTTTTTAATAATAATTGTAAGCATTATAAGGTAAACTTTTTATTGTTGGCATAATTATAGTATCTATTGTTTTTTTATCAATTTCTGTATCTATTAAGCTGATATTACAAGCTCTTCCTCTTTGGCTTTCAGCGGCTGATATTAAATACCATTTATCTCCATTTTTGAAATAAATGCTCCGACTATTAGGAATTTTTACTTCAGATTTTACTGATATGCCTTTTCTCGCGTAATTTTCTATCAAACGAATTAATTGTTCTGTACCTTTTATTTTATGTTTATACCATATAATTCCTGTCATTGTTTATTTCTCCTTGTAGTTAATTTCTTGTTTTAAAAATTCTATTCCTTTATTATAATATTCTTTGTTTAATTCACAACATATAAAATTGCGGTTGGTTGCGGCGGCCGCCCATGCGGTTGTCATACCACCAGCGCAAGGATCAAAAACCAAATCACCTTCGTTTGTATTATCCGCTATCAATTCTTTAAATAAATCTGGATGTTTTTGTGTTGGGTGAATACGTTTTTTACCGCCAAAAATTGGATATTCAAAAACAGTATTTTTACAATGAGCATTAAATGTTTTAGCTCCACGTTTTTTAAACCAAACGGCCAGCTCAATACCGTTTAAATAAATATATTGTCCATTTGCTGGTACTGGATTTGTTTTTTTATATATAATTGTTCTTGTTGTTCCTTTTTTATCGGCAAAGAAACGACATATGTCACTATATTGTTCTCGCCCACAGAATATACATATTGAATTTGAACTGATTCTATATACTTCTTCTAAAAATTTTTCTAAATCAAAATTTAAATTATCTGCATCGCCAAGATTTAAATTTACATTACATATACCATTCATTGGACGACTAACTTCATCATATGGAATATCTGTTAATGTAAAATTAACGGAATTATTGTCCATGGTAGACATAAATTTCATACAATCTATATTATAAACTCTATTTATTTGCATTTTTTTTTATCCAATCTGTAAATTTTTTGCAAGAATCATTTAAACAATCAATTGAAATTTTTTCACAACCGGCACAAGGACAAATGTTATCTAAATCTAAAAGATTTATTCCTGTTGGTTCATAACAATTGTCTAATATTTCTCTATATTCTTTTAATTCTTCTTCTGTAAGATCTCGCATTTTTAGACAATTGCTTGTAGTGGTTATATATTCTTTATTTCCACAATATTTGCACATACTTGTTGAAGGAGAATATACTCGTCCACATTTGGGACACTCCCATCCTTGTTGCATTAACATTTCTTCATACATCTTATTTCTCCTTTATAATTTTGTTTTTTTAATCTTCTCAAATAAAAATCCACACCTTTCTTTATATATAATTATTATATCATATTTTTAGAAAAATGTCAATTAGAAGAATTTGCAATAAAAATTACCCAAAGAACTTTTCATCTGGATTACGATTGCTTTGAGCGAGACCGGTACG
>Ga0326514_10000021_pt1 | contig 101041 bp, 157 predicted proteins | sample 3_2548_0518_D_FD_203653 | JGI IMG/M metagenome (GOLD analysis project Ga0326514, IMG submission 203653) | Bovine rumen microbial communities from UC Davis, California, United States - 3_2548_0518 | ecosystem: Host-associated > Mammals > Digestive system > Stomach > Rumen | place: USA... | reverse complement strand
GCCACATTGTTTTATAACTTCTGTTCTTGCGTCAATCCAAGCTTTTTTATTCATCTTAACCTATTTATCTCCAAATAGCTTCTTATCAAGCTCTGTGAGTTCTTTATAGATTTTGTATTCAGTAGGACTTCCTTGTTTCGACTCACCGTTTGGGAACCATGGTGATTTTAGTTGACGTTTTTGCATCTACAAATCATTAAGGTTGTCCCAGTCGCTTTTAGATAGTTTCTCATAATGATAAAATCCAGTATCAGGGTCGATACATTTATCTTTTATGAGACGAATTTGATTTTGCAGAATGTCGTATGCCTCTCTTGTTTCTTTTGATAAATTTATAAAATTATCATAATAGTCTTTAGTGAATTTACGCTCACAATGCTCAGCTAACCAATCATTTTTCTTGCTTTGCCATTGTTTTCTTAATTCATCATCATCAGGTATTGACCTGTTCTTAGGATCTAAACCCAATGATATGTTAAGTTTCGTCATAAACTCATTATAATCATTATAAAACTTACCATAGTTATACTTTCTAACAAGGTAACCTGTAGCATATCTACCGTCGCGTTCGTATAAATCCTAGATTGATTCTCCAGATTTCAAACCCTCTTGTAATTTTAACAACTATATAGATTTTTCATGTACTAATTTATCAGTATCACTATTTGCTTTATTTACAAGATGTACAAGAGCTTTTAAAGATTCATTATTAGATCTTGACAAATCTCCTAAATATTGAGTAAATGCGTTTATATCAACTCCGTAATTATCAAGTTGTTCTATAAATTTACCCATATTAGGTGAATATGTCTCATTTCCTATCTAAGCTAAATCTCGTTTTACGTTTCGCAATAATATCTAATCCATAACTGAAGAAGCTCTATTAGCTTCAGCTTTACATTTCTCAGCAATGGTTCTATATTTATCAATATTATCAAGAATTGTATCTTCTTCGTTATTCTATTTAGCTTCAGCAACAAGAAGTTTTACTATAGAATCGTTATTAAATATCTAAAGAATTTTAGCTAATATCTCATCATAAGCTCCAAAATAATCGTGTTTGTTATACATATAAGACGTATCACTTGTAAGTATATTCTTATTGTTTATACGATCTATATTCTTAACATCTTCTGCTAATTGTGGTGCAATCTATCCAATGAAAGTGAATACAGCTTTGTATTTTTCAACTTGTTCCGAATTAAACTGTTGAATCTGCATCTATAATTCCTAACTAAATCTACTTTTATTTTGTGCAGATATGTTAGAAGCCAACACAGCTGCAAGACGTTTAGTAAGAATTCCTGCAATATCTTTAGATATCTTAGATATTTTTTTCTGAGCTTCTTCTTCAGTATCGGATCGCCCTTGATTGAACTCTCCAGTATCTATATAAGCCTATGTTATATGTTGATGTATTCGTTTTAAATCAGCTCTCTAATCCATGAACCACTCTTCATTTAAAGCGTCTTGATTTAAACTATTATACACTTCATCTAACAACTATGATGTTGGTACATTTGGATGAAATACCTTATTGTTGTAGATATAATCTTCGAACTGTTTGCGATATTTTTGAAGATCAGAAAGAGCTGATTTTTTTTGAAGATAAGAAATAGTTGGTTCTTTAAAGAGAGCCTTATCAAACAAAGCTTTTGAAAGCTTGTTTACATAATATTTTATTTTCTGTAAAATAGCTTTATTACCCTCTTCATACATTTTCTAAGCTTCTCTAAATACGAGTTCTCTTGTCTGTTTCTTTGTAGCAAACTCTGCTGCAAATTCATATTCATCTGTGAGCGCATAATAACCAGCACGAGTGTTACTACGATCGTATTGAGACTTAGGAAAACGTTTATCAAACAAATCATACAATTTCTTATTAAGATCTCTGAATTCGCGTTGGGCTTGAGTTCTAGGATTGTATAATGTATCTTCTACAGTGTGGTGTATGATTTCATGTAAGAATGCATCTGATGAATAAAGTTTAGAAACCAGCGTCATTTTATAAGCATCTATAGCTATGTAACGTTCACCACCTACTATTTTAAACTCCATTAGAGCTCCTGGGTCGTCTATAGCTTCGAACTTTACAGGAACATTATACTAATGTAAGGCTTGAGCTAAGCCAACATTGACGTCAGACATTGTGTTCTTCTATAGAAGAATATCCAATATTTCATTACTTGATACAGATTCTCCGTCCATTAGACGTTTGTTTATATCTTTACCAAATAAAGATTCTGGGTACGCGTTATCAAACCTTTCTCCAAAAGAATCTGTCTTATTAGAGCTGCTCTAAAATGCTGGTTCTCCATTCTAATCTAACTGTATGTTGGAATGTCTTATATGGTTATCTTTTGTAGAGAACTCACCATTGTTGTCAGTAGCTGATTTAACTTGGTTTGCACCAAGAATCCCATAAGAAGTCATTAAGAATGGATCTCTTATATTTTTATATATCACACCATCATTACCATTCTTTCTTGCATTCCTCATTTGCCTTGCAGCAACATAGGCAGTAGGATATTTATCATTTTTTGTATACATATCAGGAAAAGCAGAGCCTTCATAATCATGCTCAAGAGGGTTTTTAATATTTAAAAACACTCCCATAACAGTTCCTTTAGAATCATATTTGCCTTCTTTTTCTTCCTTTGCTAAAGCCTCAGCATTTTGAACAATTCCTCTATTGTATTCTTCTATTACAGCATCAAAATTGTTTTTAGTAATAGGCTACCAGTCTCCAGCTTTTCTGGTTAATCCTAAAATTTCGTATTTTCCATCACGATATGCTATTGTTAAATATACATCTCCTTTATTCCAATCTCCATAATTGGAAGTTATTGATAGTGTCTTTTCTTCAAAGGCTGGTATATATTTACCATTTATTATGTTATCCTTATTATTTATAAGCCACTTCAATTTATTCCTATACTCACTTAAATTAGCACGCTGATTAGAAATAGCTCTTGGCTCTGGCAGTCTTTTTATTTTAAGAGCCATTTTCATAAATCTATCAGCAAGTTCACTTTTTTGTTTTTCACTTAAAGTGCTTGTACCTTTAATAATTGCATTACTTTCTCTCCTAACATCAAAACCTATAAAAGGAGAAACGACATTATCTATAAAGTTACGCTGCTCTTCTTTCTCTTTTCCATCAAATTTAGTAAATAAATCAGCCTTATTAGAAAAAATTGCTGCTAGATTATTATATACTTTTGCTCTAAATTGGTTTTGTTGATAAATAGCTAAATTTCTATAAGAATACGCTGCATTTTCGTTGTCTGTAAAGAAAAAGGCATAGGTAGAATCAAACGGTATTCTTTCTCCTGTTATATGGTCTGTGTAATATCCCTGACCTGTTGTTTCACCAAGTTTTTCAAAATCAAATTTAGTGAATTCTCCAAAAGTTCCATGATAAACAACCAAAGGCTCTCCATTCTCATCTACTACTTTGGAAGCACGGTTTTCTTCAAGCCATTTCTTAAAGTCCTCAATATCTTCTTTAGTACCAAGGAAATGTACATTCCTTTCAGAAGCATTCAATACAACAGCAACATCAGAACCAAACTCATTATCTGTCTGCTCTCCAAGAATAGCATCATTGCCTTCTCTTTCTGCTTGAGTAAAGAGGCCCCTCTGCTATTCATAATAAGTATTCTGTCCTTTTTCTCTTATAGGATTCTGAGTATTAATTATCGCAGGATAAATGCCCTTCTGAGTTTTTTCAAGGGACTTGAATATCTCAGCATTTCTTTTTGTCCAAGAGTTAAAGGTGTCTTTACCCCATTGTATGCCAAAAATTTCTTCAAAGAATTCTCTGTCTGACTTATTTTCATAACCGTAATCAGCTTTTCTTTCTTTAAGCCATTTGCCATTTCCTCCTCCTTTATCACGATTAAATTCACCTTTTTTATTAGGAATAGCTTGTCTTACATTTTCTTCGTTAATTACTAAGTCTTTCCAGTCGTTATTTTCCCTACGACCATTAGACATTATTTCCTTAAATTCCCACCACAGTTTATTCCAATGAGCAAAGCCGTTCTTATCAACAGAGTTTCTGTTTACTCCATCAACATATTGTAATACTGTCCAAGCTTGTTTTGCAAGATAGAAATCATTTCTTGATTGAGTTTCAGGAGCACCTGACCCTCTACCTCTCTTTGCAGACTTGAAGCCTTCTGATAAATCTTCATTAGTACCATGCCAGTAAATGCTCCTATCTACACTATTAGGAAATTTGTCTGCCAAATAAGCTGCGTATTCTCTTATAGAACCTATTTTACTTAACTCAGGATTTCTTTCAAATACTAAAGCTAATTGATTTTCTATCTCAGGATTAATTCTTGCAAATTTTTCCCAATCTCCAAACCATTTCTTAAATGCCTTAGTTCTAACTAGAAGCCATTGTCTTTCAGTAAGCTTTGTAGGCTTACCGTTAGGAGCCTTCATGAAAGTACCGTTGGCTTTAGCTTTTTTTAATATGGTAGCTATTTCGTCTTCATTGTTTAAACCCATCTAATCTAACGGCATAATAGAATGTCTTATGTGGTTATCTTCTTTAGAGAACTCACCATTGTTGTCAGTAGCTGATTTAACTTGGTTTGGTTGATATACTACATAAACATTATGAGGAAGTGGTTTTTCAACCTTGGAACCATAGTCTTTAACATTTTGTATTATAATACCCTCTTTATCATTTAAGACTAAATCCAAATCTCTTGTAGAAACACGTTCCTGAGATTTACCATAGCTATTACGACTATAAGCATCTTTATATATATTAGAAATGGTTTTCATTATACTGCGCATTTCTAATATACGTTTTATATTTTTTATTGGATTGTTAGAGTGCTCGTTCTGTAATTCTAAATATCTCTTGTATAGTTTAGGAAGATACCTCTCAGTAATAGCTTTTATTTTTTCATTTGTATATTTTTCATCCTTTACAAATTTACCCCAAAATTCATCATAACGACCACGCTTTGCAGTCTCAATTTCAACTTGTTGTTGTTTTAATACTAATTCAGCAAATTCAACAGGTGTTTTGGCTTTAGTAGCAAGATCTAACTCAATGTCATTCCAGTTTCTTCCTTTAGCATCTACTTCATAAGAATCTCTAACGTTAAGAAACACAGGTATTAAAACTGTTCCACCTTTGTAACTTTTTGCCATTTCTTGAGAATCGGTAAAATAAAATGCCTCATGTTCACCATCTTGCTTTGTAGGGTCAAATACAGTAAAAGCGTTGTCAGTTCCATGATATACTACCAAAGGTTCACCATTCTCATCTACTATTTTAGATGCATTTTCTGGGTCATTTTCCCAATCACCAAACCACTCTTTAAAAGCTTTAGTTCTAACTAGAAGCCATTGCTTTTCAGTAAGATTAGTATCTTTACCATTAGGGGCTTTCATAAAAGTTCCATTAGCCTTAGCTTCTTTTAATATAGTAGCTATTTCATTTTCATTATTCAAACCCAACCAATCTCCATATTTATCTGCAAATTTCTTTGTGTAGATGGCTGACTTTGCTCTAATTGCTGCATTTACATCATTGTTGTTTTTAAGAAGAAGACTTTGGAATATAATAGAATCTTCTCCGTTAGGGGCTTTATCATAAGAGTTACCTTTGTTTAACTCCCACATCCTATATGCAGCCTCCATAGCAGAATAATCAAGTCCAGAGCGCTGATGTCTCAGCTCTCTAGACTTAAATTCTTCTTCGCTCATAGGTTTACCACCAAGAGCAGTTATAATCTAATTAAATTGTTTAAAAACTTCCTTATTTTTATAATAAGGACAAAAATTTCCACCCATAATTATTAACATTTATCGCTAAACTGATCTTTGTCTTCAGACTACTCAGTTGGTTTTTCACTCTCTTTTATTATAGAATCGTCTTCTATTGATAAATCATCTAAACTAAACGTTTGCTCAAATGCTTCAGCATTATCATTATCTGTAGAATTTATTAACAGTTCTGAATCATCAGAAGATACATTACTATTATTGTTTTGATTTATAGGTCGCTGTTCTCGTAATTCATTTCTTACTTCCATAAGAAGCTTAGGGAACTCAGTTCCCCACTTACCTCTATCTTGTCTGTGTGTAAGAGTAGCGTTACCTGTTGCAAGAAGTCTTTGAATAGCTTGTGGATTACTACCAAAAGACACTTGTATAATTGCTTTCATCAAAGTAGAAGAATCTGCATTCCAAACATTAGAATTTAAACCTTTTACAGTTCTACCTAATTGTTTAGCTCTTGCAGGAGTTGCTCTTAATATATTAAGAAATACTTGTTTTCCTTCTTTAGATAGCCTAAATTCATCATTGTTTCCTACAGTTTCAAAATATTCATCTGCTCCATATAAAACTTTGAGAGCTTGAAATAAATTTTCAACAGAATTTACTTGAATTGGATTAGAATCATTTAATCCTACCAGATTACTCTTTTCAAGAATTCTAGAAACTCTATCGAGTGTTTTATGGCTATCTGTAGCTTCAGTATGCCAATCTTTATTAGTAGGAATTGCGGCAAATCTATTTAAAGAAAAAGGTCTAATAGCAAGATTACTCAAATCAGCATTCTCATTAGTTCCAGCATAAATATTAATCTTAGTTTCTGGACCAAGTATATTTACTCCTTCTATATTAGATGCATCTTCATCTTTTTGTTTCAAATTATCTTCAAAATCTTCACTAGATTGTATTATTTCTGACATATTTTCCTTCATATCTGTTTCTTCCTCAGAGTCAACTCTATTATTGTTTCCAGATAGTTGAGAAATGACAGGATAAAGATCTTCTTCTTTCATATTCTTGTCAAACAACATCATAGAACCATCCTATATGTCGCTGAACAACAATCTAGTAGCTTTTGCTAATGCTATACCTGCACGGTCATTAGTTGTATATGTCTTATTTAACTTAACTCCTTGCATAATAGCTTCCTACATTACAGCAAATATAAAATCATCTTCTTTTTGCTGTTTTATATCATCAATAGCTGTTGCAGAAACCTGATCTTTATATTCAGATACTTGATCTTCTATATCTTGAACAGAATCATTATTAGTTAACTCTTTTCTAAACGCATTAACCTATGATATAACATATTCTGCTATTTCTTCATCTGTAGGTTCTACGTCCTATCTGTTATCAACAATAGATAATGATTTAGGGTTTGTAGTGTTGTTATCACTAACAGCATCAGTAATTTTCTTCACTACCGCTTTTTCATCATCACCCTCTTCAATATCAATATTACAATCAGATAACGTGTTAACCATTTGTTTAGGATCGTCTGTTGGTACAAATTCTACAGTATTATCTGAATTATGTAAGTTAGTATCTTCAGCTTCAGTTTGTACTCTATAATAAGTACCACTGAATTCAAAATCATAACTTTCAACAAATTCACATTGTATGTCAGAATACATTTCCCTCTGTTTTTTAGTAGCTTGTACATCAGGGTCTTTTACAAGTTCTTTAATATACGTACCCAATCCTTTATAATCATCATGATCATTATACATCAATGTTTCTGGTAAAGCATTATCACTAAATAATGAATGATTTTTATCATCTATAAAGAATTCATAATAATGATTCTTACCATCATGTAAACCTGCTTTTGGTATTATTACATATACATTCTTGTTGACAGTTTGTTTCTTTCCATTATCGTTCTTATATGTAGTTTTAATAACACCTGCTTTTCTGTATAGATAAGTCGTATCGCCTTTCTACATCTTTATATATTCAGCGTTTGCATTTTGGGCTTTTATAAACATTATACCGTATACTAACTGACCGTTTTGTCTAAATATCTTGTATCTGTTTTCGATACCAGCTATAATACTATTAGATGCTTTTTCTTGACCGTTATATATGTCTACAATACTATCATCAAACCAATAGTTTCTAGCTATAACTCCGTATATATAGTTAGCACCACTACCACAAATAGCATCGAATGTGCTACCTGGGTTTTTCAAACCATAAGCCAAAGCCTAGTCGTATTGTACTCTGTATTGAGTAGGCACTAAATCAAAGAAAGAATTTACTGTATTTTGATCATATGTACTAAAATAAGCAAATCTTGCAATATCTCTTGCCAATCTTCTTACAGACAAATCTTCATGTGATAGTAATTGTTCAAACGCAGAGGTCAATAGTTGCTTCTCTTGTTCTGCAATATCCATCTAAGAAGATTTCAAAAGAAGTTTAGGTATATTGAACTTAGATTTATTTTTAGGTGCAACAGGTGTTATGAATTTAAGTAACTCATTGTCTTCTAAACCAAACTCATCAGCTCTGTTGATAAGTGCTTGAATTCTGTCGTATATAGAATAGTTAAGATACGAAGGATCTTTACCCTTTTCTATAGGTAAGCCAAATAATAATCTTCTCTATTCATCAGCAGGATTACTGCTAAAGAAATCTATAGGACCTTTAGCGTTTTCTTCATCAGATTCATATCGAGCTAAGATAGTTTGTCCGAATTGTTTGAACACTCTATATCTGATAATATCATCCATGGATTGTGATAAACCTTTTACAACATCATCACTAGCCTTTGGATTATATCCAGTAGTTTCAACCTGTTGAACTTCGTTTTTCTGATTCATGAACGTTTTAATCAACTATTTCTCACCGTATTTTCTACGCATAATGTCGTTGAATAACTATTCATACTCAGAAGTAGCTGTATATGTTTGTCCAGACAAAATGGCTTTTGTTAAATGTACAGCATTCTAAAGTTTATTATCAAGATATGTTGTGTTGAAATACATATCCAACGCATAGTTAGGATTTTCTTTAGAAGAGCCTATTTTTTTACCATTCTTGTTAATAACCCATCTAGGTTTACTTCCTCTGTCTTTTGCAAATCTAAATGCGTTATACTTATTCATATAATCCATTTGTGTTGCAACAGAATTACCAAATTTCTTTGTATCAATTCGTGAATTCTTTACAAGGTCACTCATTTCATCAGCATATCTAGACAATTTATCAAACGTATACAACGTAAGTAATTGGAAGAATTTACCATAGAAAGTTTTAGGATGTTGAATAGCATAAGCACCTTTTTCTATATCAAATACATGTCTAAACAATTCTTTAGATTCTTCTGGCATATCTGATGCTTTCAAATCGCCAGTTAAGATTTTAACCCAAGTGTTGTATTTAGTATATAATGCAGCTTGTTCTTTCGACAAACCTTTTGATTTTAAAGCACGGAATGCTGCAAGAGTAGAATCTTTTGCTTGTTTAAATTGTTCGTTAAATATATCATTTCTAGATTTAGTTCCCAAGTTAGAGCCATCCAAATTACCTCCATACATACCACCTGCTGAATTTATCATATTTGCATATTTCTTCAACGATGGTTGAGCTAAGAATGTGAATGTACCTGCGCCTTTACCAGCTCTTATTAAGAAGTTTGTAATTTTATAAGTAGCTTTGTTTACATTGATAGTAAATATATAAGGATCTTTAGCAACGTCCACATGAGCGTTGACCATTGCTGATAACCAGTCTGCAACATATGAACCATCTTGTGATAATGGGTTATCCAAATCTCCAAGTTCAAACAAGTTGTCACCATAATCGAACGTAAGATGTGCATATTGGGTCAAAGCCATGTTTGTAATATTCAAAGCAAAAGGACCAATACCGTCTTTACCAGTAGAGAACTCCATCTTTGTTCTTTCTTGGAAAGAAGGCGATGCGTCGTACATACCTTCTTTATAACCAGCGGTGCTTTGTGATATCATAGGTACAATCACTTTAGTTATATAATCTGTAATAGTATCAATAGAACCTCTTGATTGTTTGAAGTTTCTATTATCTGTTATTACTTTCATATAATCTTCAAGAAGTTTGTTTCCTATGGCACCTTTTGACGCATGCTGATATATCATTTGTCTAGTTCTAGATGTTATTGAAGAGTTATTTTCAATATCAGCAGCTTCTGTAACTTTAACGTTGTGTATCTAATCGCTATCTAATCTCGTCTTTCCTTTCTTCTTGTTGTTAAACGCATCCAACTGAGCCTAATTAGCAAAATAATGAGTTTTATGAACAGTTTTACTTACTTCCTTGCCGTTTTTGTCTTTGTAAGTTACATCTTCGTCATATTCAAGAATCTTAGCATCAATATGCTCTTTGACTCCGTTTTTATAAGAGAATGTCGCCAAGAACAATTTATCAACGTCGAAGTCAGAACCAGTCTGGGCTGTAAATGCATCTGGTACAATAATAGTATCACCTGCTACACAAGGAAGAACATCTGCTACACAGAACGCAAACATTGAAGACATACCCTGGGTAGGAATACGATAACCGATACCAAACGGTTTGGCTTTTGCACCAATCATGTTGTGCTCTAACAACCAAGCTCTTTGTGAGTTATAAGTACCTCTATTCCAAAGATTATATTTACCATCTTTTGTTATATTTCCGTTTTCATCACATTTAACACCTTCAAGAACAGGTCTAAAGAAGTTCATACCTAACATAACCTCCATTGAGTTGTCTTTCTTCAACCATTTAAGCTTTCTACCACCATTAGGTACATGATAACCTTGGTTGCTTAAGTTTTCGAAATCAAAACTCTTTTGATCAGTTGTGTTTTTTCCATTGTTTAGATTGTTTCCTACAAATCCAAATATAGATTGCTGTACCGCACTACCACCGTTTGTGTTAATATCGACAACAGCTTTATTTACTTTCTTACTAACACTTTGTTCAAATAAAGTTCTAGACATAAGTGATGCTACAACTCCACCGTTTTGTATAATCTCTTCTGCTGAAGAGCCAAGTCCGTTGTTTTGAACAATTGTTTGTACTAATTTCGCAACTGCTTCATCATTAAGACTATTGTCCTTATTGAAGAATTTCTTTTGTATATCGTTGACTCCTAATCTAGTAAGAGCGTTGATACAAGCCATTATGTCATTCTTCAAATTTCTACCTGTGATGTTATCTCCGGTCTTACCTAGACCATATTCTTCATTATCAAATATATTAGAAAACGCAATCTTAAACATCTAAGTACCTATAGCTCGTTGATCTGCTTCGTGCGCGTCAGTATTCAACTGAAGTCTTAATCTATCAACGTATTGAATCTGAACAGGTAATAAGTTGTTAATGTCGTCTACAGAGCTTTCTTTATTAACTCTAGAATGATTTTCTCCATTTTCGTCGATATAATTATCTGATTCAGAATCAACAAAAGATGTCATATCGTTTATATTGTTTAATTTAGAATAATCAGATGTAGGTTTATCCCCATCGTTGAATGGAGTCCACATGTTTTTATTACAACCTACTTTAACAGAAGAATCGAAACCTAGCATATCTATTTCATTACCAGGCTTATTCATTCGTTTATATAACTAAGTACCAGTTTCAGAAGCACATGCGTATTCAAACATTGGGAATATAGCCATTTTATTGTATACAGGCATGTTGAAGAAACATCCTGCTCCAGATTCAGCTTTACTTTCATTAGCAAAGTATGTCATTTTCAAAGGTTTTAGCTAGAACTTATTTACAAGCATTGCTAACTCCAAATCATCCTGCCACTTTCCTTTTTTATCAGCATATTCGCCAATACCTTCAACAATATTATAAGCTTTTTCATCACTGTATCCGTTGTCATCTTCTTCAAAGGTCCATTCACCCATTGCAATTCTAAGTAATCTGTACATCCAAGGTCTAATACAAACTTGGGCATCAGATACCGTAATATCAGAATAAGAACTTGCTGCATTTGACGCTTCTTTTTCAATACCAGGTTTTACTTTCTGTTTATCATCCCAAGCTTCATAATCTGCAATAAAATTCTTATAATTAGAATACCATCTCTTAAACAATTTAGATTGTTTCTATTTATATTTATCAGAACTTAAACCTTTTCCGAAATAACATTCAGGTTTTATTGATATTATGTTTACAGTGGCTTGTAATTTGAATCGTTGTGTAACATTATCCAATACATCATCTTCAAGTGTACCTGTTATATCACCTACGTTTGCAAATGTATATGTAGACCTATTAAGATCTGGATGCTCTTCCAATATATCATCACCATACTATGCTCTTATATTTTCTCCAGGAGATAATACAGAACCAAGACGCTTGATTTTATCAGCATGTTTATCAAACAAATTATCAACAGTTACAGTGTAAGGTTCATTTGTTTCCTTATCAGTTATTGTAACTTCAGTGCCTTGCTCAGAATACTTCCATTTATACCAAGAAGGGTCTCCTGTGATAATTTTTTCAGTCTCTATTACGGACATCATATAACTTGCAACATGAGAAGCAACTGCGGACAATGTCAAGTCATTTAAATGAGAATCGCCTTTAGAATATGGTTTTATTTTGTCAGTAACTGTCTTAACACTTTCTGTACCATCTTCGTTTGTATATTTAGTATCTCTTTTAACATAGTCAGTTTTACTAAACTTCTTTGCATAGAATTCAAGTATTTTCTTAGGAATACCTATTGAACTATAAGAACCATCTCCATTCTTCTGAAGAATCTTTATAGGTTGATAAATACCATCAGATTGTGATAAATTTTCTAACTCCCTATCAACAACACCCATTAACATGTCGTTTATGAGATCCTCTACAGATTTTCGATCTGTTTTTAAAGTTTCATTCAAACTTTCAAGAAATCCTCTTATCAACTCAAAACCGTCTAATTCATTAGTAGATTGTTTATCCTGGCTATCACCACGTTTTAATATTTCTGCACGCGTTACACCATCCTTCATCATCTACTGTTGTTTTTCGTATAAGAACTGTAAGTATTGATTCATATTCAATACAGGACCATCTTGCATCTTACCGTCAACTTCGATCTCGTCTGTTTTAAATAGATATGTATCATAGAAGTATCTGAATTTACCTCCGTTTCCAGAGAAATCCATTTTACCGTTTTTAACTTTTCCATGATAATTTTTTCTAACCTCATTAGGGTGAGATACAACATAGGCAACAGTTTTTCTGTTATAGTATTGCATCAAACTTCTAAGTTCGTCTGTATAGTAACCTCTAAATATAGAAAGTGTATTATCTGAGAAACGTCTAACTCCAAATTGCCCAGACTTTGAAGGTTTTGACCACGTCATTATATCGTGTATCAAATGTAAGTTCTTACTCTTTATAGCATACCAAGTCTTTTTATCAGCCATTGTAGGTAAAACCATAAGGTCAGAGAATGTCATTTGCATCTTAGCGATATAGTCTTCCATAGGGTTTATTCCGAAATAATCATTTCCATTTCTTGTACGTTCATCCCTAAGACCGACAAATACACACAACTTAAACATATCGTCTCCTGTGAGTACATCTTCGCTTCCTTCGTAATCCTAAACAATCTTAAGTAATTGAGAATTTTTACAATAAGGTGATTTATACAAATCCTATATGTCCTGTTGATACAATTCATTCAAATGACGAACTCTATCTGATATATAGTTATTCTAACTCATAGGATATATAGTAGATCCATCTGGTCCTTGAACTGAGAATTCTGAAGAAGATGGGTGTATGTCGTTAAATGCTTGAGCCATCATTGTAATCTGAGTATCTAATTTATATCCAGAGAATAATTGATCAAGCTCTTTACCATCCTTACTACCACCATCTTTTCTAGAAATATTTAGTTTATCTCTACCTATAGATTTTGTAAGCATTGCAACAAAATGTCTGAGATTACCAACCTTAGGTTTTCCTAATATTATACCAATAGCATCCAACTGATCTTTAAAATCATTACTGTTGTCTGTTTTTTTCATGTTCATAGATATATATCTATCAAGAACCTCTTCGTCAAAAGGTATGCCCATCATCTATAAAGCATTTAATAAACCTTCTTTTACAGAGAATACTTTTTCTGGGACACTTAGGTCTTCATTATTCAATACTTTATCGATATCTGTTATAATATTATCTAATCTGGTAACAGCGGCTCTATCTACAACACCGTCCTTTATGATAGCACTAAGTGCAAAAGCTTTACTCCATTTTCTAGGAAGATTTCTCTTAGCTCTTAATGTGTTGTCATCATACAAAATCCAATCTCTATTTCTATCAGCTACAGAATTTCTACCTTTTTGTGTAAAGTCTACACCGTATTGTTCAGCCATCTCCCTCTAAGCTTCAAGATCTTCTTTAGATAAATAAACTTTACGATCTCTCAATTCGAAAAATGCAACCTGTGGTTTATGACTAACAATTGTTGCAAAAATCTAATTTTGAAGTTCAACATCACCTTCAACCTCATCTTCCAACTTATTTTCCAATACTGCAAAGAATGCTGTAGATTTAGCTAATTCATGAACACGACCCATGATAGAAGTATTCATATATTCGTTGTTTTTGTCTTTTTGATTGAAAGAGTCACAAGACCATAAGTTATCAAGAATGTTATTCCAAGCTTCGTTAAAAGTGAAATATTCTGGCCATCCGAGTATATCATCTTGTGCATATAACAATTGTTTTCCAGATTCTAAATCAGTTTCATCATATTCAAACTTTGCCTTTTGAATTTGAGTTAAGAATAATTTGGCACGTAATGCAACATTATCTTTCTTACTAATTTTCATAGAATCCTTAGTATGCTCATAAATACTCATATCGCCAGTATCTTTAGCCTAAGCCTCTTCCATAAGAGCGTCTGCATCAACCTCTATGTTATACTGTTTGAATACTGTTTGTATAATCTTCTTAAATGCAGGTTGATTATCTATAATGTCTTGTAATATCACAGCTCTTTGTGGGTCGTTTCCACAAGCTATTTCGCTTTTAAGATCTTCTATCAAACTCTGATACTGATCAGCAGTGGCGTGTTTTATCTATTCAGGTGTTGTTAACGCATAGTCGTTTATAAGTTTGTAAGCCAACGCGTTTCCAATTCTATAGAATTGTTGATAAGATGTGATACCTTTAAAATTATCTATATATTTCTGATCAACGCCTGGTACTGTAAATTCTGCACCGTATTGTTTGTCATACGCTTTCTGGAATTCTTGTAACGACTCTTTATCAAGAGCAACACCTTTATATTCTCCACTTAAAATACCGTTATAGATTCTTCTAATCTGTGATTTTTTTCTAGATTGTATTAAGAAATCTATAATGTTATTAAAGAACCTCTTTATGCGATTTGTAAGACCATAACCTTCTCTCATTTCAGCATAACGTCTGAAATCTTCAGCCATATACTCTTCAATCTCAGCATATGTTGAATTCTTAAGACCTGGGTGTTTAGCTACATATTCATCGTAAATCTTACGTCTTACAGCTTTGTTATGTATTAACAAGTTTACATAATGCCAAGCCTCGTGGAAATGAAGACCTCTACCTGCACCTTCAGCTTTTGATAACATGATATAAGGATTGAGTGCACCGGTTATACTATCTGTTGCTATATTCATCATACCGTATACAGCTTCATTGTTACAACCTCTCATTATAGCACTTACTACGATAACATTTTCATCACTCAAACCTAATGTCTCACTAATCCATCTTCTAGATTCATGTTCATCAATCTTACCTTTATGTTTGAATTTAGAGAACACACCAGTAATACCAGCTCCTGATAAAGAACTGTTTATTTCTTCAGCACTTCTAGGGAATACACCAACAGTACCGTTATTATAAACATAAGCTATTGGTATTATACCACCTCTGTTGAACTTTATCTTCTTACTTAAGAATTGATTTTCATTAAAGTTTACTTTAGACAAATCCAAAGGATCTTGACCATTTTGTTTCAAATACTCAGAGTATCTATTTAGTTGTTCTGTAAGTACCTATCTTACATCCTCAACTGTCTTTATAGTTTTCTTTTCAGTATTTAAAGCAAGAATGTCTTTTAAACCACCATTATCTTTAGCTACTTGATTTGAACTAAACGAATCTAATACAATCTTAACTTGTTCTTCTGTTTTCTTCAATAAAGTTTCGAACTTCTTACGTTCACTCTTTTTAACTTTATTTCTAACAGTCTCAACAGCTTTTTCATCAAACTTACCTACAGACTCTCTGGCTATTTCAGCTTTAGCCTGTGCTTTTCCTTTAGCTTCAACTATACTTGGAGCAGGATTACCGTCTTCTGGCTTTCCTTGATTTTTCTCAATAATATGTATTGTCTTATCTTTAGTTGTCTGTTTTACACCGCTTGCAAAAACAAAAGGTGCTTCGAAAACTTTTGAATCAACATCTGTCTTAAGTCTTCCGTTTTTCAACATCAACGCCATTAATGATACGTTCTTATTTCCTGTGATGTTACCATCTTCGTCTGTTTTGAACAGATCATCCTTGTTAAAAGACAACTAGCTATTTCCACACAAATAGAATGTTTTTGCTTCAGGATTATCGTCGAAGTACTGTCTTAAAGAATGTCTCAATCTAGGATCAATACCTTCTGTCATATCGGCAATACTTGTATTCCAATGCATGTTCTTACTAATCAAGAACACTACACGCTGTCTTAATTCGGCTGCTTTGCGTTTTTGATCTTCTGTTGCAGTATCTGAAGGGAATAGATCTATAGGTCTTATTACAAGTCGTCCCTTATCTGTACCAACATATAATCTATAACCTTTACCATCCTCTTTATCAACATACGCTAACTACTTAGAACAATAATAAGATAATTTTGAAGATAAAATCTATTCAATACTTCTGGTATCGTTTCCGTTCTAATCATATTTTCTCTCAGTAATAAGAGTTGATGCACCATTATTTACAAATATATCACAGAATATTTGTGCTAACTCTGGTGTAAAATTAGGTATGAATCTGCTATTCAATCTATTACATAGTAAGTATAATATGATTTCTGCAGAACTTGGTTTTCTATTGCTATTTTCAGAATTTATAATATCACCAGTAACAGGATCTAACATTAAGACAACGTCAGAAGGTTTTTGTAACTTAACGTACGAACCATCTTCACGCTCTTGTGTTTTAAAGGTTTCTTCTCTCAACATCAAAGGTATTTTGGTACCTTTTGTATTTGTTCCAGGCATAAGTTTACTACTAATAAAGTAATAAATCTTACCAGCAAGACCTTTAGATTGATATTGATCTGTAGGATTAAATATACCTCTAATATCAAACTTACTTCCAGCTTCAGCAAATGCACCAAGACCATAACCAAAAGTAGAACCATCGCCACAATCTTTTAATTGTTTATCAAGTTCCTCAATATCAGAAGATAATCCAAAACCACCTTCTTCTCCAACAATACTTCTAAATATAGGTAAATCAGTATCTGGGTCTCTATTTGTTTTAAATTTACCGTTGCTTATCGAAGCAGTTTTTGGTTTTATATCTGTCCTTATAGTGTCAGGAATCATAAGATTTCCTTTACTATCTTTCATGCAGTACGCATTGATTATTTGATTTCTAGTGTCTTTTAGATTCTTAATCTGTCTTTCTATAGCTGCTTGGTCAAATATATCGCTTTTATTTACACCGTTCTTTCTACTAGCAACACGTGTACGATAATCTATCTTATAGAATTCGTCAGGGTCTGTTTGTTTTAGTTTTGTAAACCAATCATACACCCTACTACGCCATTGACGCATCTCTTTAAAGTATTCGTCTTCCGATTTATTTTCAGGAGTAGGCATAGGGTCGTCTATATGTTGACCTTTAGCTTGATATGAAATACCGGTTTGTTTAATAAGATTTTCTCCATATAAATTAGTATCTACTCCAACAAGACGAAGGTCTTTGATAATATTATCAATACCTTTTTCAACATAGAATGTTTGAACTTTTCCATCAACCTCAGCTTCGTAAGAATACTTACCAGGAGTTCTCATTGTGGTAATGTATGTTGACTTAGACTCAGGATCATCAATAACTAGGTTTACAGTAAGGTTATCACGAATATCTTCTGATTTTACATTTGTATCACCAGATACTACATAATAAACATTTCCGTTTTTATTGAGATTCTCAAACCATCCTTTTTGTGTAAGTTTTTCAGAAAGTTCTTTTCCACTTTTAACTTTATATTTAAATACAAGTTTTTTTCCGTTTACCTTTCTGTTGTGGAATGAAGAATCATCTGTAGGAGAGTAGAAGAATGTAGAACCAATGTAATCTCTAGTTATGACGTTTTTATTGAGAACATCCTGTTTATTCATCGTAAAGCCTTGTTCGTACTCTTGAGTAGAATCAATCATACCTGACTCATAAGCACCAAGTAATTGCTGTTCGTCTATATAATCTTCATTAACCAAAGGTTTACCATCATACAATATCAACTCTTCATCACCAGCATATTCTATAGACAATTTGCTAACATCGAAATCCATTCCCGCAGGAATATCTGTATCAATATTTAAAGTGTCTCCGTCGTTATCGTATAATTCAAGATTTGAAGATTCTGTTTCAACATTTATAGAATCGTTATCACCAGATAAGTCTTCATGATTAGATTCTTCATCTTCATTTAAAGTCTCATCTAAAGGTTCACCACCAAGCTCTTCTTCAATCTGGTCTTTTTCTGGAGCTTCATGTTTGTCTTGTTTTGTATCTGGATCTACAGAGTTATCTTCCGCTTCGTCACCTTCACGTTCTGTAGTAACAGTTCCATTTTTAATAAGTGGTATCTTTTTACCAGATTGTGTTGTAACAGTAATATGGTTTACATCAGAAGGATTATGTGTAACTTTAACAATATGTTTCAAATCCTCTTCAACGTCTCCTTCACCATCGTAAGTAAAACCATTAAGAGCCTTTACAGGTATTTTTATTGGATTTTCATCTGACGGTTTGTGTTCAGAATTATCTTCTTTGTTTTCAGCAATCGTTGCAGTGATTGTAACATCACCTGTTTCATCATCAACTTGTTTATCTATTATAATATTATCACCAGATTCGGTTACAGCAACAGTCTGTCCGTTTTCTGCATTAATAACGTCAGTGTCAGCAGGAATTTCGTTATTGTCCACAGTAGGAACTGTAGCGACATCTGTTTTATCTTTAGGTAATTCTGGGGCTTCAACTTTAGGAGCTTTTACCCTTTCTTTAGGTTTAGGATTTTCGTCTTGTTCAACTTTATCATCACTAACCTCAGCTTGATGTTGAGCTTCTTCGATAGAAGCCTTTACTCTACTCTGAAGTTCTCTTTGGCGACGTCTCTCACTAGCGTTATCTCCACTCATGATGTCATTTATTTCCTAAATGTTCTCATTACCTTGGTCAATAATCGCTTCAACATCAGCCTCGTCTTCACTAAAGCCTTCTATAGTATCTTCCGCCAACTCACCTTCATCGTCTACTGTATTTGGTTGAGGATTCATAGATTCTATTATAGATTGAGCATCTTCTTCATCTTGTTTTTTAGACTCTATTTCTACTTTATGCTATGCCTCTTCAACACCATCTTCAGCATCGTCGATATCAGCACCACTTAAAGGTCGCTCTTCTTCTTCGATCTTATTAGCAATATAATGACGATTTTCAGAATCCATAAGTTGAGTACGCATGATTTGTTCCATAGCTTGTTTTCTAATAGTTTCCAAATCTAATGCGTCTGTAGGTTTTAATTGATCACCAGCTTCTTCATTGTATTTAAGTTTATCTCTAAACTGATTTCTTATTTTAGTATATTGAGCTCGTTTAGCTTTTTGCTCTTTACGATACTTATTTATTATTTCTTTAATAGTAGGTTCTCTTTTTCCTGCATCTAAAGCGTCTTGTCTAGTCTGATTTATATATTGTTGTTTTTCAGAATCAGTCAAATCAGACCACATCAAACCTCTATAGTTCATCATACCTTCATTAGGCATGAATCTTGTATTAGGTATAATATCAGGGTTATATACTTGAGCAATAGGTAATAATCTCTCAGCAACAGCTTGATTTAATATCTAAGATTTTTGCAAATTATCAAAATCTTCTGAATATGACAAATCACCATATTCTTTAATAGCTTCAAGTTGTTTTTTAGAATATTTTTTAGATGCTTTTATAATACGTCTATTAAGAATATCTAATACAGATCTTAAATTGTCAGTATTTATATCAGTACCTAATTCAGATCTAAGCGCTTCGTTAAACTGAAGACGAGGCTTTATATAATCTCTAACTTTTTTAAGATTTTCTATATAATGCTGATTCTGTATTATATTTAAAATACCACGTATAGCATCTTCTTTAGTTATTTCATAATCTTGATAAGCATTTAATGTGTTTTCAGCAGCTATTTTTTGATCTTCAGTAGCTTTCTCATTAGCAAGAGTTTCTTTAGCTTTAGAAATAACGTCTGCTTTATGGGCATTCCATTTACCTTCAGCCTCTTTTCTATTAGCATTATTTACATCGTCGATTAAATCTTGCTTATAGTCTTCGGCAGCCTAAGCACCTATTTCATTGTAAATACGATTTAGATCTGTCTTCTATTCTTCAGACAACTCAATATCATCTACTAAAGTAGTGTTTTCCTTGATCCACTTTGTCTTAAGTGCTTCAGAAATAGCCTCGTGTATTTTTTTATCATTCGTATGTTTCTTTAATATATTAGAAACAACTTGTTCTAGTTCAGGGTTGTTATCAAATTTACCTTCGATAGCATTGTTTATCAACTCTTCTGTTTGAGAATCAATCTAATTAGTTTGTTCTGCTTGTTTTATAAAAATATCTGAAAAATCCCTGATAGCTTTGACACCGTTTTGAACAAGCATACGATGCTGTGCACTGTTCTTTTTGATGTTAAGATCTTTCATAGCTTCTTCCATGTGTTTACTTTTATATAAACTCCATGCATCACCTAAAAGCTTTATATCATTGTCAATGTATGTGTCAGTAACACCATTTAGTTTACTAGTATAATTCTTTAAATTATTTAAAGATGATTGTAATCTCTAAAAATTAACACCAGCTTTGCTAAATGCATCAAAGAATGTACCAACATGATCCTAATCCTATTTGTTTCCGTAATTCTATGCTACAAGTTTTCTAATAACATTATCGTTTCTCATCTACGCTAATGTGTTTCTAAGATTATCATCTTGTGTTTTAAATAAGTTTGTAACAGCACCAGATGCTGGAAAAAACAACGATGTTGCAAAACCTATATTCATAGCTTTACGTAACTCCTCAGATGCATTATCTGGATCTGTATAGTTTATACCTAAATAATCACCTATTGCTTGTACTCCAAGATCTAAATCCTCTACAGCATTCGGTATTCCAAACAAACTTCTCGTACCGTCATAGTTATCATATTCACCTCTTTGATATCTTTGCTGTAAAAGTTGTTGCTGACCTTCTTCAGTACCTTCTTTTGCACCTAAAGAAGCAAGCCTTTTTAATCTATCAGTAACATACTTTTTACCGGTCTTGTATTGCATTAATCTTCCTGGGTTTTTGAAGATTTTTGCAGCCATTCCGTCTATTTTTTTATCAATCATAGCGTTTGCAGTTCTCTGCATAGCTAATTCTACAGCGTCTTTGGAACCTTCGATAGCGTCACCATATAAAGAAGATGCGTTATACTTTCTTCCTACTTTAAAGCCTCTTCCTAAACTTTTTGCAAATGATCCAAAATAACCCAACACAGGCATGGATTCCCAATAATCCATTGCGGCAAGTCCCATGTTATCATTATAAAGTTTGTTTAAACCTTTTCTTGCCTCTTTTTTTAGTTTTTCAAATTCTGGATTATCTGTTTTTACATTATAACCAAGCGCCATTTGGATTTTTTGATTTTCATCAAGATCTGACCAGTCTTCACCAATAGATCTTGCAAAAGAATCTATTTGATCCATAACGCTATTCATGTTTATCCCTCTTTTTATGGACTGATCGATTACTCTTGATGAGTATGCATCCATTGCTTCACTTCTAGACTCATTCCTTCTGAGTGCGTTTGTAAAGTACACATTGGCAGCAGTTTCAGCAGCACCTCCGGCATACATCGCATTTGAAGCTCTGAATGCTGCATTTACACCTTCAGCTGTTTTTGCAAATCTAGATGAGTTTATTACACCTTTTACCATGTCTCCGGAAGCAACAGCTTCTGATACAAGTGCTTTTGATTCTTTAAACGTATTTAACGCGCGTTTAAATCTAGAAGCAGTAGCTGCTGCTTCTGTAGCGGTTAATGCAGAACTAGCCCACGCACCTGCTTCAGGATTTTTAGTAACTGCTGCAACAAGTAATGGTACTACGACTTTTTTCATCGCTGCATCTGTAAGCATCATTGCACCAAAATCTTCTACATCACTCCAACTAGAACCTAATTCCGGAAGAGAATATTTTAGATTCCAAGGTAAAAATGCACCAACAATACCTCTATCTTTTTGTTGTATGTTTTCAAAATCTTTACTAATAGCTTTTGGATCAAACCACCATGTACCATTTGTTAATTTTCGCTTGGTAGAGTTAACAATAGCCTTTTGTTCTTTATAGGCTCTCTGGTACTCAGGTTTTATCATAGATATTTTATCTTTTAAAGACTGAATACTTGCACTATTTTTACCGTCAGAACCATAATTTGTAAACAGATTATCAAATGTTCTATCGTCTCTAGACGTATTTTTAATAGCATTTCCTACATTTTGATTATGTGTGATACCACCTGGTAGTAATGTGCTAACATCGTCAGCAACTGCTGTGACAGCATTTGATATCCAATTTAAACCTTGTAGTGTTCCAGATTTAATAAATCCTAAAACACTACTAGTATCATCTTTTATACCACCTGTGTTAAAATATTGAGCTGCGGCTACATCTTTATATGATTTTAATCTTTCATACAAAGACATGTTATTTCTGTTCTTAACATCAAAAAATAATGAGCGTAAAGCATCGCTATACTTTCCGTCGGTTTTTATATATTCGTTTTTAGCGTTAATCCATTTCTATAAACGAGCTTGTTCGTTTAACAACGTCATTACGTATTTGTCGTTCTATGGAACATTGTGCTTTGCACACCATTTCACGCTCTCGTTAATTTGCTGTAATCTTTCCAAAGTTGGAATATACTCTTTAGTAAGCATCTCCAAATCGTCTATATCCAACTTTGTATTTCTTAAAGCCTCAACTTGAGATGTAAGGTCTGTACTCAGACGTTTCTTTTGTAAAAGATTATAGGAATCCGAAATACCGCCAGCGTTCCACTTATCTTTAAAAGATGTATCATCTGTTCCAAACAATGCGTCGCCAATTCCACCAACGACACCAGAAACAGTATCATACATTTTGTCAAGAATACCACGCTCTTCTGGTTTTTCGATACCTTCTTCTACGTCAGAAGGTGAGGTATAGTATGACAAATCTGTCTACATACCAGACCTATCTACTTGATAGTTCTCTGTATCTACTCCGTATCTTCTATATGGATCTGCCTATACTTCGGCATTAGATCTTATAGTTTTTTCGACGTTCTAAAGTCTTGCTAAACCTAGCAAAGCTTCTTTTGACATCAACGGTGATTTATTTTTCTTCTTTCCCATTTTTATTAATTATTTATTTTTTAACAACAGATCTTCCTTCTCTATCTGATGCCATTTTAAATGTAGCACTAGCTCCGTACCTGTTCTTATCGTACTCCTTATCAACCTCAGCAAATGAATAACCCTCTCCGTTTTTCATAATTCTGGTAATAGGTACACTTATGTATTCTACATCCTGCCATTTCTATTTTCCATTAGAGCTGTCTACAACCTTATTTGCTCTACTATATAACTACAATCCTAATCTGCTTGCAAGTTTTTTAACACGATCTCCAGTATATCCATGTGCGTTTGCGAATTTTGTAAATTCATCAGCTCTTAAGTTAACCCATCCATTTATATCTATACTCTCTCCACCATCTTGTCTAGGTATAGACGCAGTATATGTTCTTTCATTATACATCCAAGCTTCTTTAGAACCAGCTTTTAACCAGTTTCTAAATTTACCTCTAATTCCGCCGTCTTTTATTCTACCATATCCGGCAACTTGAAGTTTTCTATCAGGTGTGTATACTAAATCTTTATCTGTTAAATCAACAGCTCTGTATTTTCCTTTAGGTGCTGTAGTTCCAGCAAACTGATCTGCAGCTGTTTTTCCATCAGCTCCAGCTATTGTTGCATTTTGAAATCTACTATAATATTTGTTTGCAACATCCATTGCTCGTCTTCCACTAGTAGTTCCTGTTGATTGTGCACCATATGCTTTAAATATTTCTCTACTTAAAAGAGCAGTAGGTCTATATTGTTTTGTAGCATTATCATAAGTCAATATCTTATTTTTAACAGCTTTAGACAAGCCTTCGTTAGATATCCTTGTCCAATATTTTGATATTTTCTCTGCATATGCCTTTTGTTTACCGGTGCTTGTTTTAGCTTTATTCGCCCAGAATTTAGCTATACCTAATGTTGTCTGTCTATAATTTTGGTCACTAGCAGTAACTTTATTGTTATATTTCTGTTGAGCTGAATATGTTTTTTGGCTTGTCCAGTTTGTTGGAACAACGTTTGCACCACCATGCTCTCTTTCGAACTTTTTCTGGTCATACTTATCTTTAAGCTCGTACTCTTTCTTAGTATAGTTATACTTAATGGCTTCTTTTTTGCCTGCAGCGTATATATCGTTCTTAGTCCTATAATCATCCATTGCATAAGGGTCTGCTTCTGCTTTCATAAACTTATGCCTTTTATTTGCCGTTACAATGTCCTCCATAAACTAATCATCTGCAAGTTTGGATAACTATGCGTCAGTCATACTAGGATATAATTCCTTTATTTTCCTCTTTATGTTATCGTAATAATACGAACCAAGTGTTGTATCCTTAAAGCCTTCTGCTCTAGGCTTTGCTATTGCTCGTAAATCAGAATCATCTACTCCAAAATATCTAAAGCCGTTTTTTGTACCTTTGTCCGACCCTTTCATGTCATCAAACCATGAAGATGTTGCTTGGTTTAAAGTTTTAAACTCCTAAGGTGATGTTCTAGTCCACATACCGTCTGTTGCTGTATCCCAATCTTCTAAACTCTTACCGTTTAATATATATTTTTCGAAATCAGGATTATAAAGACCTTTCGACTCCAACAAACCCCTATTCTTAATATATTCTTGTGCAACAGCAGCAGCTTGTCTTCTTTTATTTATTTCGGCTACCGGTACCTGGCTAATAAGTCGCTATATATAAGCTCTACCTTCAGCAGATCTTGTTGGATCTATACCCATAGCATACATCTTATTGACAGCGTCTTTTACCGGGTTTAAAACAGTATTATTCCAATAATCAACATCTTTCTATATAGGACTTATAAAATCACCATATGTTTTATTGAAGTCCTTCATTTCTTGTACGCCTTTCTCGTACATATCTTTTGCGGCATTTATAGATGCCAGCATGATCTATGAATCATATAGATCTTTTACTGGCATCTAGACAGCCTAATCATATCCGTATATCATCTGGCTCTATATTTTAAATAACTACTATAATCTGGAAGATTAAACTTCATATTACTAAAATCATAACGAGGTGTGATAGCCTATGGTTGTGTATTATTAACAGTAGATAGATAATTATTATACGCTTTCATACCATTAAGATAAGCCAGCTACTTCTTCTATTCTGAAGTAAGATCCTACTTATATAAGTCGTACATAGCGTTTCCGTTAACTCTCTTAAATTCATTAGCAGCGTATTGATTAATTTGATCTACAATGTTGCGCATACCCATCTGTTTCATTTGTTCTCTAGCACCGTGAGCTTTAGCGTATTCAGCATAATCATGCTGAGCAGCTTGTTGCTGACTCTGAGCTTTGGCAGCACCTGCTTTATAAAGAGCTTCTGCATACGCAGCTTTATATTGATTATCTTTATCTTGAGCGGCTAATAACATTTTAGATATATTATCGTTAGTACCTATTGCTTGTCCAGCCATAGCCATGTAACGTTGTGCACCAGACAGACCACCAGCTCTACTTATAGCATATGCGTTTCTACGTTCATTGTCTCTAATTTCTTTAGCTATTTGAGACTTATTTGTCCTCAACCCTGCTAAAGTTTGTAATGCAGCACCTTCGTAAGGATTTGCAACAAACGTATTAGGTTTACTTATAGATTGGTTTTTAGCGTTTAAATATTGACCAAGAGATGCAATCATACCAATACTGCTAGGTATGGCATTACCTAACCAACCACCACCAGGCATTCCTTTTTCAAATCCAGGAAGACCACTTTTTCCACACTTATATGCTTTTGTGTATTCCTGCATTTGATGATCATAAGCCTGTTCTTGAGCTTTTTGATTAAGTAGTTGTACAATTGGTTCTTTAATTTTATTTACTTCTTTTTGCTGAAGTGCATCGCTACGCATTCCAAAAGAACCTCTAAGATTATTAATTTTAGAGTTAGTTCTTTTTTCGTATTTTTTGTTTATTTTCTCCAATGCATCAGTATAAGGTAATACTTCGTCTTTATATCTGATACCAGTTCTTGGGTTTATATTATTTCCAAATATAACAGTTTCGTCTTTTACATTAGCCAACTAATCATCTGCATTTGGTTTACCTTGTCTTACAACAGTTGCGGTAGAATTGTTCGTATCTCCTGGAGTAAACATACTCTCACCTCCACTGACTCTAGCGTTAGCTGGTGCTTTTGTCTTTCCTATAGAAGTCCAAACCTACTTACCTATTTTATATCTTGGTAAAATCATATTGTTATCTTTTCCGTTTTTATATCCATACAAATCATCATCTGTAGTGGTGCCATGCTCTTGAGCATATCTCTACTGTAAATAATCAGATTGCGCAGATGATTGATTAAAATTATTAGCTCTGTCTGCCTTTTGCTGTGCGTTGAATATAGCTCGGCGCATCTTTCTTCTTCTAGCTGCTCCACCAAACAACCCTGCAAACAAACCTCCAATAGCACCTATAGCACCACCTATAATAGTACCTGCTCCTGGGAATACAGAACCTATCGACGCACCCAACGCAGCGCCTGTACCAGCAGATACTAACGTATTACTAGTATTCTCCTTACTAAGTTGAGCCATCTCTTTATCGCCATCTACGTGGTTTTGTCTGAGATATGTAAACCCGTTTCCAGCTGCATTAGTCTAACCAGCATCTGCTAAAATTTCTTCATCTGATTTAACTGGTCCAAATGCATTCATTGTACTTCCTATAAAGTTTACAGCCGAGCTTGCTATATTACCACCTTTACCAGTAAGATTCAGCCCTTTACGAGTAGCTCCTGAAGCAAGGTGTGTATTTATATAAGGTATGTTGGGAGTTCCTTGTGATTGTAATACGTTATTTTTAATCTAATTACTAAATTCGTTCCCAGTTAAACCTGATACTCCACCAAACATACCACTTAAACCTCCTGCAAAACCTGGAAGGTTTTTAAGAGGCATTTTCATCTTTCTTTTATATCTTAACTCCATGATATTCTATATTTATTAGTTATGTATTGTAAAGAAAAATCGATATTACTATCTGATGATATCTCACACTACATAGTTTTACCTCTTAATCTATTACCATAATCAACTTTATTTCCGTTGACAAAAGCTCTAGGTATTGCATATCTGAATGCACCTTCTCTGTATGTAACCTATGAACCATCGCATTCAGAATCTTGCCCTATTATAGTATTAAATGTAAACTTAAGATTCTTCAATGTATCTTTATCAAAATTACCAGAGAATTCAGCATTGTCGTAAACTTTAACTATCTGAGGTTGTGTATTTACAACATATTTAACATATGGTTCAATATCAACATCGAACAATTTAGGGTTTTCATCAAATCTATTCCATTCGTATAAATTATTATCGTTCCCTGTATATAGAACATCTCCGAATGCTACTGAGTATTTTATATTTGTAGTATATAAAGATGTGAACACCTACTATTGTTCATTATAAACTAACACTCCACTTTCTTTATTTGAACTATTGTAATCTATTACAGATGTTAATAATTCATTATATTTTCTATCATAACATATAGAAGGGGTGTTTGATATTTCGCCTTTATCAGAAGCTTTGTTTAATATATTCTAACATCCTTTTAGTTTTGATAATACAACTGATTCTTGTCCTCCGCTGTATCCACATATTTCTCGTTTGTTATGATCCCACCAATACAATGTTGTATCAGATTGTGTGTCTACAAACTAATCAGGCTTCATACCATTTGATGTAGCGATATAATCATATCTACTTAAAACACCACCTGTACCTAACATTAAAGGTAAATTTGAATCGTCTGATATCGCAACACGTTCATTTACCGATAACAAACCTGTTGCTTTTTCTTGCCAAAATACTAACGAGTTATGGAATGTTCTTAACCCAGTTATCTAACCATATCTAGTATCTACATCTAAATAGTTTGCTGATTGGAATTTTAACCAACTATCTTGATATTCTTCGTTTGATTTCTGATTAGAATAATAACATCTATAGTCTATTATATCATCTGTTGTCTAACCTTCTGCATCTTCATTATAGGCAGATATGACTCTATGTTTTGGTTGTGAAGAATAAACTGTGTTGTATACATACAAAGGCTTGTCCTATGTGAATTTATTATTTACATTAGATGCTTCTATTTGTAAGTTAGTTATTCCACTAATATTCGTATTTTTACTAAACTCTTCACCTTGTGTTAGTGTTAGATTAATAGATGTTTCTACAGGTATTGAATATATAATACTATGGGTTACTGTATTGTTCACATAATTATTATACGTCTTGTGCATACTTACATATTCCATAGGTAATATATAAGTATCTCCGTCAAATACGTCATTGTTTCCAGTAGACGTAAAATAATCTCCATAACTATAATATGTGTTTAACTTTCTAGAAGTATAATCGTTTCCGCCATAAGGAACTACGTCGTGTCTTAAATTACAAATAAACGTTCCTAACACACTATCTCTATATATCGGATACTAATTGATATTATTTGTGTTATTTTTATCCAACATATAGGCGTAATCAAAATCTTGACTCATATTACCAGTGTCGTTTGGATCGTCAGTATGATATGGACCAGTATATGTAAATGCTATTTTTTCTTTTAGGTCGTATAATGAATAGGTTTGATTATTCGACATAAATGGGCTGTCTGATCCATAATAGTCAGGTGTTAGAGAGTATCTTGTACACATACTATCAGCTAATACACTAGTTGTAAAAATCTTCTTAGTAAAAAATTCAGAATATTGAGAATTCTCTAAATTTTCTAACAATTCGGCATTATCTTTTGTTAAAAAAGGTACTTGATTTTTTAATTTTAATAACAAACATCTACCTCCAGGTCCTGTTATGTTAGCAGTTTCCTAATTATCCCACAAAGTATGTTGCCCAACTGTAGGATTATCTCTTTTCAAGGCTTCTGTCTTAGAATAATTATAAGCTCCTCCGCATATCCAATTACAAAACTATGAACTACCTATGTCTGATATACTATCAGCATATTTTATGTTATTACTGTCTTTAGAAGATGTTACGAAATCATCCCAACCCAACTCAGAAGCAATATTTATATCACTAACTTCACATTTACCAAGAGTTGGTATCTCTATACCTGGAGTAGACTCTATGTTCATGTCAGCGTTTATATAGCAGTTATCAGAAACATCTGTACCAGTATGTATTCTGTTTATAACATAATCACTCTATTCATATAATTTTATATACGAATAAGACCTCTGTGCTACATCGAACCATAAATTTGAACTATATGTTTTACTACTATCCTAATTCTCCATTTTGTATCTAGCAACCATACTTTTAGCACTAACAGAATTCCAATCAGTGTCTGTTACAGGATTAGAACAACTATACACCTCTTTTGTCATTGATTTTGCATCATCGTTTGTAAGATATACATCATTGTGTGCAGGATATAAATATGTCGCCAATGTAGAATAGAATGTTTCTGGTACATGTCTGTTAAACTACATTATAGATAAATGCTTATTATAATAAACATCATTTGTAGCAGACACACGCTATACAGAATCCGTATCAGAATTGATGCTGGCTATAAAAGCATTACTTATATAATATGTTTTATAACCAGAATCAGAATCCTTTTTCATTTGCACAGAAGTTGTTGGATTTGTAGGGGCTAATGTTAAGTTGGTATTTGTCAACCCAGGATGTATTGTGTGTAATTTTACAAGATGCCATCCAGCATCCATAGCGCTTACTACGTCATTCACTCTTTTCAGTGGAGTGTAGTCATTAGCTGCTTCATTCGCGCCAAGTGTATCTTGTTCTGGATAAAAATCTTTTGCATATGACGAAGAACCAAATACATATTTAATAGGATTTACGAATAATTGTTTGCCCTTCAATTCAGAAAATACAGAATCTTTTTGATATACAATTTCTGGAGATATGAACTAAAACGTATCACCATTACTATAATTATCTGCCTCTGCACCAATGTAAGTTTCTTCAATCTAACTACGATGTACAAATCTTGCAACAGGTACATCTCCTGCCCAAAATCTACCAGTTGTTAAAAATCCAGTAGGTGTATATACATCTGGTAAATATGAATTTATACTAGGGTGACATAATCTTTTTACAGGTCTTGATACAACACCTTGAGATAATGTCGCAATGTCGTTCACAGTTCTATTACATCTTACGATCTCATACCCAGTACATCCTTCTGGTAAGTTTTTTACATTGAATCTTATACCCAACGGTCTTACAGTAAGATCTATCATACTCAATGTACCAAATGTCGACTACATTTTTTCTCTAAAACCGTGCGATACAAATGACTCACAACCTTTCCATTGTATATTAGGTGTTCGTATATCAGCTATCCATTTCACAGGACTTGCATTGCCGTATTCATCATACAATACAATACCGTACCTATACACCTCATCTCTTCGTAAAGATTTAAAATTATACGCTATTAATGGGTTTGCGTACGTTCTATTGGTTCCGAAATTATCAAATGTTGTATTATTAACATTACCTGCTGATAAATCTAAGGTTCCATCTGATTTAATATAAGCTGCAGGAAGTTTTGTTATATTATGATTACCACCATTAAGTGCGCTCACGTTTGATCTGGTACCAACGTTACCGTAATAATCATTTGAAAAAGCACCCATTGTGTCAGCATCTATTTCTGTAACAACAAATCGCCAATCAATGTTTGGTCCTGTTCCACCATAATAACCGTCAATATCAAATCTGTCATATTCTCCAGACTCAAACACTTCCTTTGTCAGCTCCTAATCACCACCGATACTTGTTGTCAACTTATCTTTTGTCAGTTGTGATGTATAATCATAATATACTTTAGACAAATCGTTGTATTTATTATAACAATCAAACTTCTTGAAACTATCAAGATTTTTACTTATAATATAATCAATATCATCTTTTGTCAAACCATACTACACATTAAGCATGTCTGGTTTTCTGTCGCCACTAGGGTATGAATTCCACACGTGACCTGTACTGCTGTTAAACAAATGTGTAAGTGGTGGAATATTCTGATCATCTACAGCTGGAGAATAAGAAAACGATCTTGCATCAAAATCATCAAAGTTTTCAATATGAGATGCTTTTGTTTTTATATTTGCTGCAAACAAATAATCATTTTTACTCTCTATAACCTTAGGTATTATATGTATTCCAGTAGAACTGTTGTACTCTTCTACTGTCATAGTACTCACCGCTGTCTATCCAGAATCTGTAAACAATAATGTAGAACCACTTATAGTTTGATCTGATATACATTCGATAGTAGGATTTTGATTGTTTGCTACATATGTTATTCTATAAATATAAATGTTGCTAAATTTATCGCTATCGTTCAATTGTATTTTAATCTTAACACCAGTGCTTGTAGTTGTGTCTTGATCGTATCCGCTTATGTTTTTACCATCTGTATCGAGTTGATCTTTACCGATAGGTATAAGTTTTGTAGCTGGAGCTATCTCAGAATATGTTCCATATTTATTGTATAACTAATAACTATATTGAACAAGCCCTGATTTTAAACTTCCTGCTGTTAATCCTAAAAACTATGGCTACAATAAATTAACTTTAGTGTACGCTGTATATCCATCCAACGTACCTGCTTCTGCATCTTCATCCCAATTCTATAATAAATTTATCACTATTATAGGATGTTCTCCGTCTGCAATATACACCTTAACAACTTTATCGCTCTCCCATCTCGATACAATGCTAAGCTTATTTTTATAATTTAAAGCGTCTTTGCATTTAAAAACTAGTTTTGGTTCTGGTTCTTCTAAATGAGAATAATCACTGGTCTAATAATACGGATTCTCAAATCTATATACGCGCCAGTAATTATTTTGCTCATTATCTTTATTGTTTATTCTTGTTATTATTACACCATATTGTCTTATTGACGTTGTTGCAATAATATCACCCAATAATGGAGCTGACAACGCACGGATATTACCTTCTATTGAATGTAGTTCTCCAGTGTTTGAATCTGTATTTGTTATATAACGAACATTATGAGCCAACCTATACTATGAATCTTTTAGTAAGGCGTCAGATACGTCCGTATTCATACCTTCTGAAAAGGTATTAGTCTAGATTGTTTTTGAATTAATATCCATAATAATAATCGTTATAAGTAGTTTCTCTATCTCCAGCAGGACCAAAGAAGAAATCATCTGCGTCTACATCTGGTATAAGTTTTAACCAGTCGTTCTTTATAGAACGCATATCATCCTATGTAGGCATCATTGCTTCTGCATAAGCTTGATTTCTATAAAAGTTCCATTGCTATTGTATATATGTATAAACCTGTCTGTTATCTCTAACACTGCGCCCACCAAGTTTACCTTTTAAAAACTTAGGGAATGTTAACTTCATAGTAACATACCAATAAATGGCTTCTTGGTATGACGTCAGGTCTGGAATCAAAGGGTAACCTCGTTCGTCAACAGCTATAGCTTTATATGACAATTTTACAAAACCTTTTTCTTTGTTTGTAACAATCCATCCAGGTTTTATAAAATAAGTAGGTTGTTTATGTTCACCTGCATGTACAGACTTCTCTAAGTATTTCATTCCATTTACAGTATAGAACTGAGACTATGAAGTTGGCATCTTTTCTACAGGTGGTTGATGTGGATTTTGAATGCTGTGTTTTGGTAATTCGTTACGAAATTTTTTTACAGTTGATGTTTCTTTTCTCATAGGAATCCAAGGTCCATTTGGACCTATAGAATACGCAACACCGTCTAAAACAGCTAAATCGCTAGGTAACGGAACCTAACGATCTTGAATAGGTAGCAGCGGATTTCCGTCAACACCAGACTCCTTTTCTATATACTACATAGGAGCACCTATCTTATCAACAGCTTCAAATATCCATTCGCGTATGTCCGAAATTCTATTTCTTATTTCGGATGCATCTAAGTCTGCTAATATCTTTGCTATTACAGACTCACACTTTGTATACTTGTATATCATTGATGTTTATGTAATCTTTATGTTTAAAAATTAGTTGAGCTAATCTTCTCTTATTTGCTCTAACAAAACTAAGCTAGTATTTGTATCGGTCTGCAAAAGTATATGGTATCTTAGACCAGTGTAATCTGTATTTATAGCCATTACTATGCTCATTCAAATGATATATTTTTTTATTATATTCTTTACTAGCTTTATAATCAACAGATAGAGATTTTCCAGTATATTCTTTAGGTTTGTATTTTCCTATTCTTAAGTACCCTAACCCAGAAGGCATTTTAAAGCCGTCTGAGCGATCTTGTAATGTTTCTAGTATAAACTTACACATAAGGTCTAATATGCGCTTAAACAGCGCGTATTCCACCTTATTCGGGTTCTATTTGTTATAAGACCGATACATATCTCTAAATGTATAAGATAACTTACTCCTCTGCATCCTGTGGTCCGTGAGGTTTAACACTAGCTAATGTAGCATTGTTACTATCATCACTAGGTTGTTTAGTCATAAATGCAAGCTCGTTATCGAGTATATTCTTTTTAATTGGAGGTACCATCCAGCCAGGTATCATAATATCACCTTCATCTGCATCATCATCAAGTTTATCTTCATCAGCTGTTGTTTCAAATATACCATAAATCCAAATGTATTTAAGTCTATTTTTATCTTGAGTACCTTCAATATAAATATGACCGTTGTTATAATAACCGGTCATTTCTCCAAATGTGTATTTTCTGAAATAGTTATAATGACGTCTTTCGTGATTCATGTATTGAATATCACATCCGTCAGCATCGTGTATTGCTAATATACTACTTTCAGCATCATTGAACACATTCTTAATCTCTTCTTTTGTTACTTTAGTAAAAGTTGGTTTGTTCGTATATGACGGAACATCTTCAAGCTCAAACGGACCTTTTTCTCTAATATAGATGTTATCTATAGTATCCTCATAATCTTCATCGTTCAAAGCATCTTCTTTTTGTTTATCCAACCTCTACTTTATTAGAGCCGCTTTGTAAGACTTGATCCAATTTGCTATCTGTGTTCTTGACAAATCCTCACTTTCACTAATGTTGTTATTTCTGACCAATAATAGTATGTCATCAATAACTTCTTTAAGTGAAATAAATGTCATGTTATTTTTCGTTTGATTCTACTACTCTTACGTCTTCTGACTTAAGTAGATCGTTAGTATTAACTATTTTATATTTGTATTTTTTGATCTTCTTCCAGTCAAAAGTAAATAATCTCTGGAGGAAGTTCTTTTTGTTCTTATATTCTTTTGTAGTATAGACATATAAGTATTGGGTGTTCTATAAGTCTACTCCTATATGTACAGTATCTTTACCTATAGTATAACTTATAGTAGTTAAATCATTATACTTAATAGTATCTTTATATATAGTATCTTTAAGTATAACTGTTAAATCACCCCCTACCCCCTTACTCTTACTAACGTTTAGTGTTTGTCTTTGAGTTGCGGCAGTAGTAATTTCTTTGCTTTTAATATTATTCTACTTACGAACTTTATCTAGCTCGTTTAATATTGAATCGTTATATTCATCAAGCTTTTTGAGGTCTAGTCTTAAAACATTATTAGCCTACTAGGTATCATTAATGATCCCCTAATAGGCTTCAATGTTATTAGTTGCGTAGTTAAGTTGATCTGTTAACTACTTATTCTTTCGATACAGGTTCACACTGAACACAGTTGTCGTCAGAAACAGTATCGATACTAGAGCCGTCGCTACAAGCTTTACATGGCTTTTTAGCCAACTTATTAGCGCCAGTATATTCATATTCTTTTTCTGTTATGTAATTTCTAATTTCTCCAAACTTACTATGTATATATAAGCTTACGCCAAATATACTACCAGCATACACGAGTGTCTAAGACACGTACCATAGTACGCCATCTGATATATCGTATTTATTTAGGAAGAATGATAAAAAAGACAATACAACACCGCTAGTTAAAGATAACACTGCTGTACCATACTATATACATTCTTTAGTATTCTTTGTCATTTGATTGTTAATGTTACTTTCTCTTTCTTGCAAGCATCACGAATGACAGGATATACTTTATCTATAGTTGCTCTAGAGTTGATCACTTGACCAACCTTCTTATTCTATCCTAATAGAATACACCCTTCGGTATCTGCAGCAGTATTACCTGCATGTATTAAAACACCGTCAAAAGAATTTACATTTAATAGTCTTGGTGTAAACTTTTTAAATCTTGGAGAATAAGACCAAATAACCTCATATGTTCCATACGGTATGGCTGTTTTGCCTTTTATTTTAACTTCGCCATTATCAAACTTACCATTCTTGTTTAAATCACGAACAGTGTCTTCCAGTGTATCACAAACGAATTTATCGTTTATGTACATGTGTCCGATTGTATAAGTAGGTTTGAGTGCTACTCGCTTAATTGTTATATTCATAATTAATCTCCATAATACCAACCGGTCTCTTCAGAGATGTCTACGACAACTCTATTACCGTCGGTAAGTTTTAAATCGACTCCACTATGATCATATGTCAGTTCTCCTGACTTAACGTAGATGTCATTATCTGCAACAACATGTACAGTACTGGTTTCAACATCATACTGACCTTCTCCAACAATTATTGTTGTATCGTTATCAGCGTTGGCTGAATTGTCAACGAGCTTAAATACATCATTGTAATCGAGTGTTACAGTTTTTATGTTGTTTTTATAACCAGGGTTGTACATCTTAGCAATAATAACTAATTTATACTTTCCTAAATACAACTGTTTGTCTGCAGGAAAGCTTATAGATACAATACCATCTGTATCAGTTGCTTTAACTTCTGCTACATAGTTCATACGTTTTTCTTCACGCTTTGGATAAATTTTAGCCCAGTCTGGAGTGTATCCAAATCCCGTATAAACAGGTAGTGAGTTACAAGGATACGCTATATACACAGGGTATCCACAATTGTTTAAACAATATTCAGAAGGTTCGTACATCTATACATCTACATTAGAAGGATATCTCTGTGCATAGAATTGATTATCATCTGGAGTATTGACAATAATACATTCTAAAGACCTCAAATTAATTGGGTCTATAGATTTTGTATTCTTTAATTTTAGATATAAAGTTATATCTGTACCAATTCTTATATTCTTCATATGCTTAAAACGAAAAAAGGTAGAGTAGAGCAAAAGCTCCGCTCTACCTAGTTCGGTTAATCAATTAATTAAAATTAGTTTCCACTACCAGCAGAAGCAGCAGCGGTAGCAGGAGATGTAAATGTATCAAGAGCGCTAATTACGCTTGTAAGAGCACCTTTACCGAAGATGTTAACAGTCTGTTTTGTCTTACGGAAGATGTCGTCAGCAGCACGATACATGTTTTCGAACTCAAGAGTGATAGCATTGTAATTTGTATCATTCTCAGCCTCTGTTTCAGGCTGGATAATAGGCCATGTGCTTTCACCACGGTTCAAGATTCCCTGATAACCCTTAGCAGCAACTTCGAGGTCACGAACCAACTTACCAGAAGCTGGGTACTGCTTTCCAGGAGTTTTTGCAATAGTTACACCTGTTGGGAAATGTTTGTTCAAAGATTCCCAACCTTCACCAGCTGGATCTGTATAATAAATGTTTACGTTAAAACGAACCTTATTTGCTACATTGATTGTGTCAGCAGCATCGTCGTCATCATAAGGCATAGCTGTAAGAGTCAGAACACCAGAAGCAGCAGAAGCTACTACACGAGCACGCTTATACTGTTTGTTGATCTGAGCAGCGATACCAGCAGCCAAAGTGGTAGCAGTCTCTGAAGTAGTTGTAATATACTCATAAGACTCTGTCCATTTGCGATAACGAGTAGGAAGATCTTTGAATGTTAAACGAACGATAACTCTCTTACCGCCCTCTTTAAACTTGTTAAGAACGGCTGAGTCAATACCTGTGAAGCTTACAGCAACAGAATCTTCTGTATTTGTAGCACTAGCAGCGCTAAGCTTGTTATAAGACTTAACATCGTCTTTAAGAATAGCGTTAGACCACTTGATGATAGGACGATATGTCAAAGCACCAGTTGCATGGTTAACCTGAGCAACGTTCTTCTTTGTTACAATACCGATACGAATCTTCTTTGTAGTAGCAGTAATAGCATACTGAGAAGCTGCATCAGCATCAAGATTTTCGATAATGAACTTACCAGCGTCTGCAGAAGCTGTGTTCATAGAAGCAGCAGCAGCAGGAGCTGCGCTTAAAAGAGCTGCGGTAGCAAGGTTGCTAACGAGCACTGTATTTACGTATGTAATCATATTATTAAATTTTTTCTACTCCCCCTATACTTATTGATAGACCTAACTATCTGGGGTTTCCACGTTAAAATTATTCTTGAGTATTCACTTCATTTGTTATCGTCTGATATCGCTTATCTGACTGATTTTCAATGTACATCTACGCAGCAATTTTTATAATTTCTGGTAGAACTGTGTCTGGAAATTCTGAATACTCTGTAAAAGGATTTTCCAGATTAATTTCTTTTGGCTTCTTTAAATAGCCTAATGTGTATTTCGATATCTTATAATTACCATCTGTTAACAACGAGCAACCGTTTTTTCTTCTTATTCGAAGAGGTCGTGCTCTATGATGTTTATAATGAAAGTCTGTTAACGAGTTGTTTATTCGATACATAAAACTATCTGCAGTACATTCAAACACACATGTGTCCATCTTATAATTACCATCATTGTCTGATATTTCAACATCTTCGTTTAAAGCGAACATGTAATCAGAAGGGTAAGTTATAGAATAACTGTTGTAACTTGCAAACTCTTCTTTTTCAAAAGAATCATATGTGATAGTTTTGTAAAGATTTACAAGATCTATAGTTCTTTTCTCATTCTGTTCATATGATGTAAGATGAGGAAGATTACCGTTAAATCTTGTTTTTGCAAACTTAATAACACCTTGATTCAACCAATATAACGAATCATCTGTAGATGGTTTTTCAATAATATCATCTATTTTATTTATCTCGCGTTCAAACGATGCGAGTATATCAATATATTTCATAGTTATTCTTCGTTATCTGATTTCTACTTAGGTTTACTTTCTTCTCTTGTTTTACCAGCTTTATATCTCAAATATAAATCTACAGCACCACTAACCAAATCCTCAAAACACTCATAAGGTAGCTGACATGCAGTACCTGTTAGAATATCAAAATTATCTGGTTTTTTATAATAAGTTATATCAACGGATTGAATTTTTGTATATTTATCATGTATTATTTCAATACAGTTACTGCCATTATATTGTTGTGTAAAAGTAACAACTGGATTTCTCATAATTCGATGCGCATCATAAAACGATTCTAATACTTTATGTGCATCGTCTTGTTTAACCATATTGTTTGGTACAATTTTATTAATAACTTGTTTATATGTACCACTAACTTTAGACGTAGATCTTACGTATGAGAAATAATCTCCAGGCAGTTCATATACATCACAATAGTTGTCGTAAAGTTCATTGTCAACCTTTTCGTCTAAAACTGCGTGTTTTAATAATGGTTTTAAAATATCTTGTATCTTATACGATACTCTACTTGTAGATAGCGCTTCGCCATCTGCTGCATACAAACCTTTGATATACTACAATTGAAATTGATTCAAAAAAGAATATATATCAGATGTATCTATCTTGTTTGTAAGCGTCATAGTTGGATCCATTGTTTGACATCTACGTTCAAACTCGATCCCTAATTGTCTAGTTTCTTTTAATGTCATGATTCAAGAGGTCTTGTTTGTACTTTACTTGTTAATCTAGTAGATTCAACCGTTTCTAGCGACATTATTATCGCTAGGTTTACTAGCTCTTCAGCCATTGTTTCGTTTAATTCAAACTCCGATGTAAAATCAACAGTGTTATCCGCTTTTACAAATTTAGTAGGTTCTTTGATAAATGTGATAAATAAGTCAGATGGTTTTTTATCATATTCAAATGAGTCATATAATAATGTTATTTTCTCATTTTCTATATAACCAATTGTATTTTTAATCCACGGTTTGTTGTAGTTTGTTGCAAAGAAGTTTTTAGCAACTTCATGACTAACCAGTGTTACAACTGTAGAAGTTGGTGCAAATCCAGATTTATTTAAACTAACAACACTTTGTATATAATACATCATGTTTGTAGGTAATGAGAATTCAACCAGGTTTTCAACTCCGTTACTTGTGTCAGCAATGCCTTCTTTTTGAACAAGAACCCATACTGTTCTATCTTTACTTACGTCTTCGTTGTTTATAAACTGATAATATATTCCAACTTCAACTGCGTCTCCATTTTCATCAGTTAATTCTTCTAACGTATACGGTCCGTAACCTTTAGCCGAATAAGGACTTCCTGTTGCTTTTGTACCCAATCGAACTATATTATGTTTATTAGCAAACTCAGCACTCAATGGATCTTCTGTACTATCTGGTGCAATATCACCAAGAGAGGTGTTCTCCCAATAATACTCGTCTTTTAAATAATAGGATTTATAAGCATTTGCTTTCTTAGTTGTTATTAAAGGTCTTAAGTCTTCGATAGCTTTTGTATCTCCTTCGAAAGAAACTCTTCTAGGATTGTTACCTGTAAGCTTTTGTGCAATAAGTGCATTATAAGCTTTATCGAATACAGTAGCGATTTCGTAATCTGTTAGCGACGGATATGACGAAGTAATATTGGCCTTGTCGTATCCTATCAAGTATTTAGTTTTTAAATCACCGTGCGTCATATATGTCGTTTTAAAAGAATTACTTATTCTTTGTTTCGTTTATAATAGATAACTTTAGATCCTGGTTCTTCTTACTATCAAGATATGCAACAGCATCAGCAAGTGAATCAGCGAACTGATCTGTACCGTACCAATACTGAGTGTGTTCTTTTCTAATAATACCTTTAGCGATAGCTTCCTCAATAAGGAACTCTGTCTCCTTTGTCTTGTTGTTAACCCACTTATCCATAAATCTCTTAGGTTGTTTATCAATAATATCAAATACAGTAGATTCAACAAGTTCGTTTGACATATTGTCACCACGAATACCAAACAATCTAAGACACTTACGCATGTCGTCAAGCGTAAGCTTATCAAATGCCTTAATAGCATCACGACGGATCTTGTTAACTTTATTCTTCTCGACAGCCTCAGCCTCACGGTTGATCAACAGATAATCTTTACCTGCATTAAGCTTGTCAAGTGATGTAGCTACTCTCTTATGATTAGTTAAAAACTTAATCTGTAACTGCTGTAGAGCAAACTGATCGTCTAAAAGTAAACCACGAGCACCAACCTTTACACAAAACGTCTGCCAAAAAGGACTTGTTTTTGAAAGATGACCCTCTGGATAACCTAAAGCTTTTTCAAAATATTTTTCATCCTCAGGTGTTAAACCTGTGTATATCGACCCGGATCTAGTAAAATAAGGAGCAATGTAATCGAAACAATGACGATACTTCAACAAACCAGCCCAGGGATTTTTCTTCTTAATTTTTAATTCAACTACCATAAATTATATAATTTAGTATGTTGTAATGTCGAGTTCCCCGGCTCTTCCCGAGCCAGGGTTCGAACATTAATATTTAACATTATTTATTACGCAGCAACTGACAAACCACCGTTGTTGCTAATTTCTGTATCTTCAGCATCGCAATATAAGATACCGCAAGACAGTGGGTTACGTAACATGATACCCTCTTCACCAAGGAAGTGTACCTGGTAACCATCACGGCTGTTAGAACGCAAAGTATTGATAGAATTACCGTAACCACTTGGGATTACAGAACCACCAGTTGTCCACTGTACAAACTCACGACCCTTACGACATACCTTAACTACGTTAGCCTGACCATCACGTGAACCAAGATCTACGAACAAGAATGTGTAAGACATCAATGGTTTACCTGTAAGTGGGTGAAGCTGACGGAAGAGTTCCATATTATCAAACATAGGACATCTCTTCAATGTCAATTCGATACCGTTAGTCATCTTATAAGTTGTGAACTGACCACCGAGTGCAAGATCCTGACCAGAACCTGTTACGAAGTGTGTATCAATCATATTGAAGCTAGCAACCTTCTCCTTCAAAATACGGTCAAATTCACGGATACCCATCTCACCTGTAAGTGCAATGAACTTACGCTCGTTTGTACCAAGAATGTTGTAGCAGAGATCGAACAGATAATCTTCGAGCAACTCAGCTGTCAAAGTTGTATAGTAACGTACGTTAGCTGGAGCGATCTGCTCGAACAAACCAGCTGAAATAGCTACTGGACGACCGTTTGTACCCTTTGTATTATATGTACCATCAGCGTTACGGTTAGACTTACCGAAGAGAAGCTGTCTCTCCTCACGCTTTTTCCACTCGCGAAGAGCAATCCAATACTGATAATCAGACCACAAATAAGAAGTCTTACCTGTTTCAGGATCCTTCAATGCAATAGCAAGTACTGTAGAATAAGCATCTCCTGTAATATCATAAGTCAAACGAAGAGTTGTAAGGTTGTTACGCATCTTGAATGGAGTCTGATAATTGATGATATCTGCCTCATCACTGTACTCTTCGTATGCAGAACCGATACGACTTACCTGACGACCTGGGAGAAGATATTCACCTGGGATATAAGCACCAGCGAAACCTTCAGCTACATAACACTCGTAAACCCAAGCACTACCATCTTGATAAGGAGTACCGTTTACACGTACCTGGAAGTTAATGTTGTCAAATGAGAGGATTGCACCTGGACCGAACCAACGCTCTTCAAGAGCGATGTAAATAGGAGCACCATTCAAACCAGCTGTTGCATTAGCATAGTTTGCAGAAGTAATCTCCTGACCGTTAGCCTTAGCCCAACGGATATTAACAGCATGATCTGCATCGATCATTACTGACCACTCATATTCTCTATTCTCGATAATCATTGTCTTACCGAGTCCACCTGTAATCAAATCGATTGCTGTAGAAACACCATCGTCCTTTGTACCAAATACTAGAGAAAGCAAACCAGCTACCTCATGAGGCTTTGTCAGTAAAGCGTTAGAAATCATATTTTCATCAACCAAATCGCTAAAACGTTTTCCACGATAAAGCTGAAGATTATTCAATAAACCGTTATTCATAAAATTTTAAATTAATTAATTCTCATCATAGGAACTTTGACGCGATTTCCCATGCCTGAGGTTGTTTTTCATCTTTGACATCGATTGAAGAATGATTCTTGTTACTATTCCTCAACATGCTTCTAAGTCTTTTAGCAGCGGATGACTCTCCATCTCTCTAAGCTTCTGAAATTAGAGCATCGCCTTTCATCGTGAAATAAGCAGATTCAATCAAGTTCTTTGTAAGATTCTTATTAAAGTCTTTTTGATACTGTGACAAACCTTGTGCATCTGTTTTAAATATATAATCATATAATGCTTTACGGTCTGATTGTGGTACATTAATACCACGAATCTTTGTCAGTTTATTAATCTTTCCACTGACATCAGCAAAGAACTGCTGAGCTTCCTCTTGCTGTTGACGCCGGTATTCTGCTTGTTCTTTTTCAGCGTCTTCGAGATCCTTCTGCTGAAGTTCTCTAAGTCTATCAAGAGCGTCTTCTGCTTCCTCTTCCAACATATCTGCATCCTCAAAACGCTCAATGCGTCTTTCGATCTTATCATCAGAGTATCCATTACGTTTAAGAAGCTCACGTACAACTGCTTTCTAATTACTTTCATCCTCGATATCGATATTTTGAAGATCCATAGCCTTCTGCTGTATCTGATAGAAATCCTCAAAATTACCACCATTCTTTACATATTCGTCAAGTTTCTGAACTCGCTCATCTGCATACTGTGGTACTGAGTTTTCATTAATCATCTCTTTAAAATAGCTTGTTAAGCCATCTACAGTTAAAGGACGTTTCTTCTCTTCAATATCTTCCGGATTAAAACCAAATGATTCAATAACAGCGTCAAACAGTGCTGAAACTTGTTCAGCTTCTGCAAGGTCTCCTGCGTCAACATCATCTTCTGTTTTATTGTTGTCAACACCACCTTTGTTATCATCATCATTTTCAGTGTTATTATCAACCGGTTTGTTACCGTTCATTCTATCTAACACATCTTGTGGGATATCACTATTATCGTCATCAGTTTCGCTGTCGATAGTGTCATCCGTCTTATTGTCATCATCCTCAGGTTTTACGATGTCTTCAGTTTTATCGTTTCCTGGTGCATCATCTTCGTGATCGTCATCAACATCGTATGTTTGATCGTCAAGGTTAGTAACCTCACTTGCGCCTTCAGAATTTGTAAATATAGAAAGCGCTTCGTCTAACAACGATGGATTTTCATTTTTCTTTCTACTCATAAATTATAAATTTATATTTATGTTATTTGTTAATATTTTTATCGTAGTTATTTCTACGTAATTCTTCTATCATATTATACACATCCTTTGATACACATATTACCCTTTCTTTGGGTGTTGGTTCATACAAAGATTTTGCGTATTCTATCAAGTCGTCATTTGTAAGTTCTATCTGACGAATTATACCCTTATGGTCTTCTACTTCCATTTTCATACTTATTATTTTTTAGTATTACCCTTACGAGCAGAACCTCTAGATGTTTTTTGGTTATTAAGCAAACCATATCCTGTTAACCCTATACCAAATGGAAGAAGTCCGTATCTAAGATCATTAAGTTTAAAATTATCTCTTTCCCCTAAAGGAATTCTAACACCATTATCATCAAATGTTACTGCGTCTGCTAATTTTATTTGACTAGGAGACAATAATACTTCAGTATCTGTATATCTTCCAAAGTTATCCAGCCCATTTCCAGAATAATCCTTTTTAATTAAAACTGCATCATAATTATTTTCTTTTAGGTAATTATCTATGAGGGATTTATTATCTTCTATGGCTTTATAAAGTTGTTGCTGATAATTGTCCTGGAATGCTCTTATTTGTTTGTTTATTTCTGTCTTCCTTATTGCTGTAGTATTTGGATTACTTCTTTCTGCTAGTAGGTCAAGCAAACTTCTTTTTGTATCATATATGTTTTTATATTCTTGAACTTTTTCTTTTAATCCTGGAATTATATCTAATAGGTCTGTTTTTGTATTAATTTCTAGAGGTTTTTTTGCATATCTATTTACACGCATTTGAATTGGGTATTGAGTACCTAAAATATCAGCATCGGTATTTTTAGTATATACCCCTGTTATACCAAGAGCATCTAAATTTTTATTGTTACTTCTTCCTAAATCAAAAGCATTAAAATTAGTATTAGTTTGATGCCATCCTTCAGGCTTAGATATCATATTATCAGAAGCTTTAGTCCTAAAATGCAAATCTTTCAATCTTTGAGCTTCAGCCATATCACCTTTAGCAATAGCAGCATCTTGAGCAGCAGTCCATTGTTCAGGAGTTATACTTGCGGCATTTTCAGATGTTATCTTAGGAGGTTTTACAGCATCTGTCCATTCTATAGTAGGAGCCTCTTCTGCAAAGACTCTTCTCCATCCATAATTAGGATCTAAAGTATAGGTACTTTTTGACACATTAACTCCTTCAGGATTTACATATTCAGAGTTCAAAACAAGTCCCCTCTTACCATTCCATTGACCTATAGGATAGTTCTGACTCCTGACATGAAGCATTTCTGGAGTGTCTTCAGTTGTGGTCATAAGCCTAGTCATAGGTTGCCCATTTACAGCTGTTGCATAGGGTTTGCCTTTATTCCACCAACTATAAGGAGTATCAGAAGCATCTTTCGGAGTTCCTGGGAAGAGAAAGCCATCTTCTACATAAGCTCCTTGAGTACTAAATGCACCTGCCTCATCGCCTCTATCAAGATGATATAGTAGGTTTGGATTGTCAATTTCTACATCTCCAACTCTTGTTCTAACTTGTGGCTTGACAGTAAGAAAGTTTTCAGGAACCTGAGGTCTCCCTATAGGGTATCTGTAGTTCTCTATAGCTGTTGCAGCTTTATTAAATATAGGTCTAGCTAATCTTCCTAATGGAGCTATTTCAAGAGCTGTTGTAGGAGATATTCCACCCTCATTAATAGCAGTTTGAATACCATGTGCTCCAAATACTGAAGATAAACCAGCATCAGCCCATGTGTATAATGGAGCACCAGCAACATTTGTAGAAGCCGCTGTTACCAATGGAGCTAATCCAGAAGTTATTGCTTGTCCAGCTGAAGTAGCAGCTGCTGCATCACCCAAAGCTGAAATACCTGATAATCCTGTTGCCCCTAAGGGAGCTAATGCAGTACCTAGTACTGCTGCACTTGGTAAATAACTCCAAGCAGTAAGATTAGGATGTTCCTTCTCCCATGCTGCATGGGCTTTAGCTCCTTTTACAGATCTTTCAGTAAGATGTGGATTTTTATGTTTAGAAGCTTTTACCATAGGATTTCTATTTTCTACCCAAGTATTATCATTAGAAGTAGTAAGATAATCTTTAACTTCTTTATTTAGTTCTTTTACTCCTTTTGTTTGAAGCCACTTCCTAAGAGCTTTATCCTTTCTATCTTTTATAGCTTTCTGTTGCTTTACCCAAGTATTCTTTTTCTCTAAGATTGTAGGAGCATTGCTTTGAGCCTGCCAGTATCTTCTTCCTAATGGAACAGTATTAGAAGTATCTCCACCCATAGCAAACTCATTAGACACATATTCTTTTATACCAGAATCTTTACCACCTTTAAATCCTGGTAAAGTAAACTAAAACTCTCTACCCTACAACATGTTACTCATGTTCTACTAAAAAGACTTCCTTATAAGACTGTTAGATTCTAAATATTCAGGTCTTGGAATTAAAGGAGCTTCTGTTTGAATTGGAGTATTAACAATAGGTTCTTTGTTTATAGGTTTTTCAACCCTAGTAGATACAGCAGGTTCTTCCATGTCAGAAAGTAATACCTAGTATTCATACATCTTTGGATTTAGCAATCTGTGTCTTTTTGCGGCGGCGCTCATACTACTCATTGCGTTTAACTTGTTTGTGTAGTTTTCAAGACTGTCTTGATAATAACCGCCAGCTTTTAAAGCCTTAGCGTATTGAGTTGTATTTTTAGCTTTTAGTGCTGCGCCATATTTAGACTTCATCATTCTAATGTAGTCTTTAACAAACGCATCATCGTTTTTATACTTAAAATACGTTTTTCCATTAAATCCAACTCCGCCGTAGTTATGGTTTTTTAGAGCAACATCACTCTAACCATAAGAACTTTCCATTGCTAATTGTCGCATAACATTGTCGTAAGCTGCATCTGAATAAACACCTCGTTTATTCATTTCTTTGTAAATCTTAGGACCAAGTTGTTGTGCAAAAGAAGTAAACTTATCTTTACCTTTTTTAAAAGAAGGTAAATCATCATATTCATATTCTTTCTACTCTTTAGGTTTGTTCATAGAAGCCTATAGATTATTATAATTCTATATTAATTCGTTTAAAACCTAATCGTTAGAAGTCTTAGTGTCCTACTGAGTTGTTTGTTTTGTATCAGTATTGTACCATTGCTTATAGGATTTTTCACTTTCACTATACGGATTGTTTATGTTATATCCTACAGCAGGTGTTAAAGGCTGACCAATCAAATCCCAATAAGATTTTCCAGTCTCTCTCTGAGCCTGAAGTAACTCAGAGGGAGATACATAATTCCCCCTCATAATTACTTAGATTTAGATGTTGAACTTTCTCCAGCAACCTTGTTTTTTAAAGCTGTTCTGGCTTTTATTTTTTCTCTCTCTAACGCAGCATCATCTTTCTGTTTCTATAGCTCCATCTCGTGCTACATACGCTTCTTCTCAAGATCTATCTTAGCGTCTTCTATTTCACGCTTTTGTCTAGCTTCATATCGTTTTTGATATGCATCTTGATCGATCTTACGCTGAGCAGTAGCATTCTTAGCAATCTCAACAGGATCTATAACACCGTTGTTGTTAATATCTTTTTCTTCACTACCACGGTATGTAGAAATCTCAGCTACAGCAATCTTAGTCTGGTTGTCAGCGTCGATCTTATATCTCTGAAGATCTATTTCAGCTTCTTTAAGCATAAGTTCTTGTTCTTTAGCTTCATTAGCCATCTGTTGAAGTTGCATTTGATTCTGCTGTTCCTGTTCTGCTTGCTGTTGCTGTAACTGCTCTTGACGATCTTGCATTTCCTTAAGTTTTTGTTTAATGATGTTAAAGTTATCATTTGTAAGGATTTCTGCAGCCTCGAGCAAGCTAGCACCATTCTGCATAGCAGGTTGAATAAGCTGTTGAAGTTTCTGAACATTCTCCAAATCTTTTGATGTATCACTTACAAATACATCCATGTCTTCATAATAGAACTTGTCTTGTATATCGATAAAAGCCCTTTCGCCATTATCGAAAATATATTGAAGCTTCTTTTTACCAGTACCTTCCCAAGCTCCTTTTGCAGTATTAAGAAGCATATTGAGTACGTGTCTCTTACATTGATTATGTACCCAGAATAAAGGTTCTGTTATATGAGAAGACTGAACTACAGACCTCTCAACATTTCCGACAAGTTCAGAAGAACTAATTGCACCTTGTCGTTGCTCTGTAATGCCAGATATAGTACCTGCTAGTTGTTCTATCTTATCCATTAGCTGAATATATTCAGCAATGACATTAGACATCGTGAGGTCTAACGAAGTAATCTGGTTAAATGAGGCTGGCTTTCCACCTTCACGACCTGGAATATTCCACCCCTCCTCGTAAGGATTAATAAAATTAACACCAACACTTGATAAATAATGCATCCATTTTGCTGGTGTTATGTTCATTGACTTAGGTATCTAAGTAATATCCATGTTAACAACCTTTCCTTTATCTCTAGCGATTGCTAACTCTAATCTATACCACAATACAATGTACATATACTGTAGTGGTTTTAAGATACTTACAAGAGATCTAGGTCTACTATTCGTGTTACTATATATAGCACCACAATAAGGAAGTTTCTGACTATTAGGATTATCAATACTAAAATGTTGATATTCGATAGGTTGTATTCCAAAGTACAAATCACTTCCTGCTCTATAACCTTCCCATACTTCGACAACCCAGTCAGGTTCTACTGACAACTCAGTACCAACTGGTTTATAGAACTCATCAGCTATTTCGATCTAAGCTTGACCGTTTTCATCAAGCACTGTAACATAATTAATCTTCTTAAAAGATTTCCAACAACAGTGCCATACGTTTACATTATATCTAGTCTTTTGATCGAATATAGGATTATCATATATGTGCATGTTAATGTGGTTGAAGTTATCAACAGGATCCTTCTCACCCATATCGTTTGATGGTCTACCGGTAAGCATCTCTTGTAATTTATCAAGATCCTTCGCACTTAACTTGTCACTATATCTATCATAAATCTCAAAAATAGGAAGTCTCATACGTCTACAGCACCACGATCCATCCTCTATAAATTCAAGATCAGGGCTTCTGTCGTATGAGAAATAAACTGGATTAACGCGTTCCATATAAGGATCGCCATTAACAACACCAACGTAGTATACTTCATGTCCTGCTATTAAGGCGTCTTTCCAACCCTTAATAAACTCATTATCAATACCTAGCTTTTCTCTCAGGTATGTTAAAGTATGATACGCTGTATTTTCAATAACATCTTTGTAATCTCTACGCATGTATTTTCCAATTTCTTCAGGAGGCATTACTTCACCATTATCCATCTGTTGCTGAAATTGTTCTTGTTCTTCAGGACTCATTCTTGCAGTAATTGCTGCCATTATGTAATTGATCAGCATCTGCTTTTCTTTATCCATTAATTCAGACGTAGCCTCTTGTGAAGTTCTAACAACTCTGAAATTCATTGGACGCTTTGTTTCCTCACCTATAAGCAAATCAATCTTAGGTCTTATGATATTGAAATCCTAAGGAGTTGCAGGGAAACCGTCTTCTACTTTAAACGGGTTAGTTATTCGTTTAAAATCTTTTTCATCAAATACACTGTTGTAGAGATCATAATAGGTTTGTAACTCTCCGAACGATGTCTTCTGCATTCCACCAGAAACAACGTTTCCTTCACCTATAATAAAATTCACACAATCGTGTTGCCACTACTCGTCTTTTTTAGACAAAGGTAGTTTTTGTTGTGGAAAGTTAGCATTGTATAAATTATCTTCTACTCTTATCATTTGTCAAAATGTAAATGTCGGTATATCATCTTGTGTGCCTACATCAGTGTCAGCAAACCATTCGTTGCTAAATAAGGGCATCTCAAAGAGTTCAACCTGTTTATTTTTTTCTTTTGCAGCGGATACCTTCACCTAATACAATTCTTCTCGATATATCAATGTCATACATAAAGCAATGACACGGTCGACATTTCGGACTTGATCGTCCATTATCAACTCTTCAAGTAAAGGTTCACTGTATACTCTTTCTAGATTAGGATGTCCAGGCTCATATTCTTCCTCGAGCCATTCTTTAATCAATCCTTCTCCGTACTATCTTATCTACTTTGTCATATGACAACCTTTTCGTCTTTGTACTTTAGAATCTTTAAATACCTCTGTAAGTACTTTATCAGGTTGGTCAGCTAGTAGATAGTCACAATGTTTATTAGTAAAATATGGATAAATACCCTTACGCTCATTCTCAAATAACAAACGAGCATTATATAATGTTAATAGTTTTCTAGCGTTCTCATAGTATTCTTCAGCCGTAGCCGGTCTACCAGAATATTCCGCTACTATAACATCTGTCCAAGCTTCTCCAGCTTTAAATCTCTTATAAATAAACATTGAACCAAGTGAGTTAGTAAAACTCTCATCATGGTCATAAGGGTCCATTCCAGCTATATATAAACCGAACGGAGGATCTTTAATCGGGTATTCCCATATAACAACAGATCCTTCTGGTTTCTTATCTTTAGGTAATGGGTATTCTGTTATATCACCTTGTTTCTTTTCGATAGCTTTTACATTACCATTACCGTCCCAAGAAAGATCTACAATATGTTTCATGCTCTGGAGCTTCTTATTAGTTCTGATTCTAGCTAATTGCTACATCAGCAACTTCTTAGGGAAAATATTTCCACCAATTTCCAAGATTGATTCCTGAGGCGTAAGAGGATTCTCTGCTACGTATCTATCTACCGTAACTTGTTCTGAAGCTCCATCTTGAACCTCTTTACGCTTATCTATACAGTACTAAATTGATTTCTCTCTAAATGAGTTACCATCCTCATCCATACATACACGTTGACGTGTTACTGGATCAATTGTGGTAACGTTAGACCAAGCTGGTACAAAAAACCCTGATTCCTAATCAGATGCTTTCTCATCCCATATGTTTGGGAATGAAAGTATATTATAACCTTTAGGATGATAGAACATTTCTTTCAATCCCTCAAAGTCAGCACCCTCAGAACCACCAGTACCAAACGCAATCATAGTACCGAATGCATTACCTCCAGAGTCTTCTACTGAAGGTCTCGCTATTTGCCAAGACTGTAAGATGTCTTTAAACTTACCAGCCTCCTCCCATAAGATCAAACGTCCACGAATACCACGGACACGATCTGGGTTGTTCTTAGTTGTTATTCCTATTATTGAAGATTTATAACCGTCTATAGTCTATTTACCAAATTCGTCAGTAATACGGAAACCAGAAGTTCTTTTCTTCTTAGTGTCCTCAACACGTTGTTTAGCCCAAGCAGTATGTTTATCTATAAAGTCCATACCTTCCCAAGCTTTTGTCAATAAACCGTCATTTAACAAATAAGAATCCTCTGAAGCGACAGCAAAGTTTTGAGAACCTTTTATTAATTCATAATTACGAACAAGCATAGAAGCACCTTTAAATGAATAACCTCTACCACGGGCTTTTAGTACAACCATGTGTTTACCAAGGTCTTCTGCTTCTTCTATAGCATTAAAATAATAATAGTCGTAATCGTAAAAATCAGCAAACTCCAATGTTCTTATAAATCGAGTTTTTTCGTTTCCGTGTCTGTCTGTGTATTTTGTTTCAACCAAACGTTGAATTGGGAAGTAATTTAAATAGAAATAATGGTAGCCAGAAATAGAATCTCCATCTGGAGCAACATACCCATGCAGACATCTTTCTGTTTCCTAATCCCAATATTGTACATAATCGGTTGTTCCAACAGGAGCTAATGTGTAAGTTCCATGTTTTTGGTAGAATAGAGCCGCTTGACGGAATTTGTCAGTATTATGAATCTTCTAATTAAAATCTACCATGATTATAAATATTATTCAGACTTGTTGATAATTTCGCCGTAATCATACCAAACACAGTATTTATTAGGGTCGTATTTCGGTTTCAATTCATTATTAAAGTAAGACTCAGCTTCGTCAAGGGTCATATAAGCTTTTTTAATATGCTCTACTTTCCGAAGTCCGTCTTCATCTCTTTCTCCGTCAAGAACTATATAATAGAAATCAACCTACCATTTTTTATCTTTGTCCATATTAATTATCTTTCATAAAGTCCAATTGTACCACCACCTTTGACTTTACCTGTGTTTAATTGTTCTGCTCTAGCTTGTTTTAAAGTTATATCCAAAGACTTAACAACTCCTCCAACATCTTTTAGAATTCTAGTAACCTTAATTGCTGTATCAACATCCATAGCAGCTCTAGAATAATCAGTAAGAGTTTCTATCAATCCTTCAGCAGCAGTTTTAGATGCAGCTAATAGACGAGTACTAGGAGTCTCCTAAAATTCACGGAAACGTTTCATTAATATTTTAACGTCCTCTGTCGGCTTATAATGTTCGTCGCCAAATACATCTTTAGCTACTCTGGCAGGTCGTTCTTTCTCTGGATATGCTTCATATGGAGTATTCCATTTAGTAAGCCATATAGCATATTCTATTTCCTTCAGCGCCTACTCTTTATCTTCAGAGTTATTAAAATGATCTTTAAATGGTGGTATAGCTAGATCATCTGGGCTGAGCTTAATCTTTGTTCCTTGTATATCAAACATATTAAATAAGTTTAGATGTACCCTAGGCGTCATCGAAGACCACGCCTTAAGCGACCTAGGGTTAATATTTTTATTATGAAGCACTTACAGATGTTATTAAGTTTGCATTTATATAATCTGTAAATCCAGTATCTTTATTCAATACTTTCTCGTTATAGTATAATTCATATAACGCGTGCGGATCATCATCGTAAGCTTGTGTTAATCTCACAAGATAATAATTCTAAAAGTACTCATCTTGAGCATACGTGTCTGCTAAAGAGTCTTTTACAAATAAATAAGACGGCGTTGAGTCTGATTTACTATACAACCATGATGCTGCGTCCTGAGCACCTCCCTGCTGTTCTACATAGAATTTATTATCTCCATGTAAAATCAAATATCTACACTTGTGGGTTCCGTTGTATTTATAAATGCTTGTTTGCAAACCAAAGTCAAGATATGTAAAAGTACTAGGTATTGAAGCTATTAAACCTTGACTCATGTCCCAACTAGTTCTAGGTAATATTACAGAAGTCATGTTACTACCAACCAAACATTTAGTAAATGACATTCCGCCAAAATATCCTAATTCTGGGAAGTGTTTTACACTACTAGGTATAGCTGTACCAAGAGATAATGAACTTAACCAACTTCCAAGTACACCATATGTAGAGTCTATTGTTTTTGTAACATAAGTAGTACCTACCTTTTCTTTATAAGTCTTTCCGTTTACAGCTTGTAACACTAACGCCTCAGCATTTCTATCTTTAAAATCCATAAATGCTTCTTTATTACATGTTACAGTAATATTAGTATTGTTAGTGATGTAATCAACATAACCTTGTCTTGTAGACACATCTACGATTAAATTACCGCTGAACGAAATCTTATCATCGGCAATTGGATTAAATGTTTCAATACTGTCTAGATCCGTTGTATTGTAATATTCGTCATTTCCAAATTTATTAAACTTAGCATCTTTATAAATAAGCAAACGACCTATATTAGGAACGGTAGAATAATCAGTTATGGTTTCATCTGCATCGCTATTAATTGATATTTCATCTGTAATTCCAACAAAAGGTTTAATATCTCTCATTATTGCAGACCATAATGACTTACATCCAGAACCTTGTACTTTAAAATATCCAGTAAATGTAGTTGCACTAGGTTGGAATGCACAATTCAAATTAAGGTTTGTTATGTCTACATTATTTATAGTTTCTGCAGTAGCATAAATCCACTATTTTAAATTTTCTGCATTTATTTTTAACTCTGTAAACGTAGGCAGTGTTCCGTTATTGGAAGATAGCATAATACCAGTCAACGATGTCATACCTGTTGTGTCTATAGCACCATTAAATGAACTTGTAAATTCACAATACAAATAGTCGACATTTGTTAAATAATTTAACACATTGCTTCCTGTGACATTAGCATCTCCGATAAAAGATGTAAATGACGTATCTGTATTTGTTGTGGCCTTCCCATCGGCATATGTTCTTCCTAAAATCAAATTTCCAGCATACTTTGACAAATCTACGTTTGTAAACGCAGCGTTTCCTTCCTTTTTACCAAGTAGGTTTTCAAACACGCTATACAAATAAGGATTACCTGTCTAAGAACTTTTGTATAGCACGGCATATTCGGCTATCAAATGCAAAGTTATCGTTTTTGTAAAAACTGATTTGTTTGCAAATCTTATTACAAGCTTAAGTGTACAATTTATTGGAGTTTTGTCTCCAAAAGTCTTACCTTGTATTTTGCAATATCTTAAATTCACATCTCTTTCAACTATTGCACATATGTCGTCTTCGCAATCAAGAGACCATGTTGCACTTTCTATAGTTCCAGTGAAATCTAAATCGTTACCGTTAGCATCTTTAGGGTCTATTGCAATTTTAACATTATCACTGTTTGTTACAAACAATTCATCATTGTCTATAGACTGCATGTAATCTACAGTCTTAAGTTCAACAGACTTAGGGTAAGATTTTTTAATCACATTAAAACTAAGGTTTCCTCGAATAGTGGTGTCACTAGCATCTTGTACAGTAATTGTAGCGTCTCTTCCGGCGTTTTCATACTAATATGAACTTTCTTCAGACGTCATTACACCTGTAGTTCTATTAAGAGTTAAAGATTGGTAAGATACTATATTCTAAACATCTTTACCAACACTAACCTGTGCTTGTGAAATATTCCAAGTAAGATCTAAATCTCTCTTTTCTACAGGGAACAGAATTGCATCGAATTTAACCTCACTACCTTCGACAATACACATTTCACCTCTTTCGTTGATTTCAGTATCACCTGTTACAGAAATAGTAAAACCTCTTGTTGTACTAATTACAAACTTAGCACCATATGTAAAGATCGTATCACCAAACATATCTGTGAGCTACTTAGCCTGCTGTGATGTAAATTCACCAGTTTCAAGAGTTGCTGCATCTACGATAATGTAACCTGTAAAATTACTCTTACTTGTTTCAGGTAGTTTACCAAGTTTAAATACATCGTCTATAGACACTCCTTCCCACTTAAGATCTTTGAGAATACATGTACAGTTCGCAAGTTCTGCATCAGTCTTTCCATTCAACCAACTTAATACAAACGATTTTACATTAAGGCTTGACCCCATGTTTGTAAAATACAAGTTTGTTATACTAGAAGGAATTGTTGATTCATAAGAATATGAATTAGAATCCATAAACTTAATATCTTTCCAATCAACACCGTTCATCTAAATAGATTTGATAGTGTCATTTAGATATAGTTTATCTAATGTGATACCACTAGGGAATGTTTCTGCACTAATGCTATTCAAACCACTACATCCGGCATAGAATTCTTTAAGTCCAGTCATGTTGACCATATTAAAACCTTCCATTGACGCACCTTTAGCAAGACCTTGTATGTTGAATTTCTCAACTTTTGCCAAGTTAGGTACAGCCTTTCCGTCAGTACTTGTTATATTAGCCATATCCGAGAATGTAACATTACCAGCATTTATAACACCGTTTCCTAAATCTGTAGTAGATATACCAATATTAAGTTCTTTGATAAAAGATCCAATGACTTCATCAGTACATCCATCAAACTGAATCATGTTGAAATAAGGAGCTAAACTTGAAAGATCAATCTTACTATAATAGAATGGTTGATATAATACATAAGGGTCAGCAGTTTGTGACAAAGAGTCTGTCTTAAATGAATAAGTTTCACCTTTATTAATAAGAACTCCAGTTTGTACAGGACCTCCTGCACCACCTTTACCCCAACCGTAATACATAGTACGTGCTGCTGTAACTGTCATGTTACTGTTAGCTGGTGCACCATTAGAACGAATGTATAACTGTCTTTGCGTATAATCACCAACAACCCATTTAGAATCCCAATAGTCGAACGATGACTTCAACCACCAGTGTCTATGTGTCTCACGTTTACCTTGCAAGTTACTTAAATAACCAGCATTGTTATACTGTTTAAACTGATCAATGTATTTTGTTCTACCATTACTGTTGTATAATTTTTCACACCAGTAATTTGAGTAATTCTCGTCGAACATCTTGTTTACAGCAGTGTATTGCAAACCGGCTTTGTACAAAGATTCTGCTACAGCTGGAACTATATCTGATGAGAAATGATCCCATTGCTCTAAAGCATCCCATAACCAACAAGAGTGTAGACTGGTGTCTTCTGATTCTACATCAGTATCTTCATCTTCGTTCATGTTTCGAGATCTACCACCGAACGCCCAACCTTTTTCTGGATTATCAGGGTCTTTTGTGTCTCGAGTAATAGGTGGATCAAACATTAACTTACCATCATTACGAAGACCGCAAGCAATATCCATATCCCAAGGTTCAAACCACCATTTAACACCATCGTATGTTTTTATCTACGCATTACGTACAATATTATCGACAAGTCCGAATCGCATCAAGAAGATATAATAAGCTGCCATCTTGTATAAATCAAGATGCTCTGTAGCCCATGCTCTAAAAGCTTCGTGATTTTGATATGTGTCACACAGCGGTTTCACATAGTTGTCGTGGAATAACGTTGCGTACTGTTCAAGTTTACCATCCGCTTCTAGGTCATCCTAATCTGGATAGATAAATTCAAAAGCTTGTTGCCACCTTACTCCATCTTCGTTTGTGTTAAAGTATGTGTCTGCTGATTCGTACATTGACAACTCGTTCGTGTTACGAAGTACCTCGATTTGAAGAGTGTTTTTATTATCCCATATTCTTGTATATTCATCATACTCAGCTTTATTACTATCTGATTCAAGGAATTTATAAGGATCTTTTTTACAATTATACAAACTTCTCTCTCCAAAGTTGTAATCACTCTTCTTATCATCCATTAGCACATAGTTTCCTAAGAATTGATAGGGATCTGTGCTACCAGTAGGTCTCCAGCATACAACACAAGGTAAGCTATCTGCACCAGTTCTTACATTATAAGGGAATTCACTATTAAACTTAGCGCCATCAGGTCCCTGTTGATTTGCCCAATCAGCTGCAACTGCCTGTGGAGGTGTTCTTAATACATAATTATCTCCAACTTTAGCATCATACCAAGTATCGTTTAACAATCTTTCAATACCTCCGTTATGTACGCCAGACGAATCCTGATAGTTGGCTTGTAGTACCCATTTATTAGCAGGTGCGGATTTTTCTTTAAATTGATAACGACCCTTAGGTATTACTGGTCTGTTAGATTGACTAATCAATCCTTCTGTCATAACAGCCCCACCTTTTTTACTCCAAAACTTTATTGAAGGTACAGGTGTACCAAGTGTAGACTGACCATGTGTTCGTAATGTACAGTTTTCAATAGTAAAGTTTTTGCTTGAATCATAAGGACAGATTCTTTGTACAGTACCTATAATAGTTGTCTTATTTTTATTAGCACCGAGTGTGTTTACAGCACCATCGATAAGAATTGTGTCAATCTTAGATTGAAGTTTGGATACAGATACTACATTTGAACCAGGTACATAAATATCATTGTTGTTAACAATACCAACACTGTCTTCAGAGTCTATCACATAATGATTAAACTCTTGGTTTTCTGTAAGGGCCATTTGATAACAACGAATATTATAAATCTTAACACCTGCTAAAGCATCTGCATTACCTAATGTGATTGTAGCTGTTGAGTTATAGTTGTCGGAACTATCATAAGCAGCACAACGTTCAATAACACCGTCGTTGATAATCATAACAGTATTATTATCATTAGATATACTACTATCAATAGGGTTTATGACGAATGCCAATTTAATACGTTCTCCGTCTTTGTAACGAGTTGTTACAATGCTTGACTTTGTTCCAAGAGCCGAAGTAAGTGTTGCTTTTGTTGCTGATATTTCAAGTTTACCACTAACACCATCACCAGTATCTACTGTAACTACATTGGCAGTTTCATCAAGAACACCGTATGTTTCAAATTCAATCTCAAATGTACAACCTTGTGTTGTAGGATGAAATGCAAATGGTGCATAATTGATAGACGCAGTTGCTCCGTTTGTCAGCCATAACGCATCGTTTATCCAACCACATGTGTCGTTAAATGGTACATTGTTGAATGTTGTAGAGTATGCGCCATATGACCAATTGTTTTTCTATTCGTCATCATCGTTGTTACTCTTATTTAACGCTGATAATTTTAAACCTAAATAATCGGTTGTTTCAGAAATACCATCCCCGTTTACTGATACAGTAGCTGTATATTGACCAACTATAGTTCCTTCAACCTCTGCCTGTAGAGTGTATGTTCCACTTTCTGATGGAACAAACTTTAAATCTGCAAGTTCTGTATCATTTTGATTTTCGACATAAGCCGATTTTATTAATTTTTTTGAATCGTCTTTGATAAGGTACCATTCTACAGTAGTATGTGCTTTTGTAATACTTGGAGTATAAAAACCCCAATGTAACGTACAAGTTGTATACGCTTCCCACTGAATAGTAGGTCTATCTGATTTTGCAAGAATTGTACCTTTTGCATATTGATATGATATTGTTGTATATTCAGAAGATGCGTCGCCTGTTACAATAAACTCATAGAAGTATGTAGGAGTTTGATATGTAATACCATTAACGTCCATTACAGTATATGCCTGCAATGTGTGTCTACCTGGAGTTAATGAAGATATATCAAGACTAACGTTAGTTCTACTTGTGTTTGTACCAACAGTAGTGCTCTATGTCGTCTCTGTTCCATCTATTACAAAGTTGGTTTGTTTATCACTTGATCCAAGGGCAAGATAAGATAAATTCATCTTATTTTGATTGTCCCATACTTTGTTTATATTAAACGCAACATCCAAACTCAATGTAACAATTGTATAAGATATTGTAGTTGATTTTGTAGCACCTGTTTCATTTCCAACAATAGTTATTGTTAAAGCGTTATAACCAGCATGTAAGTGATCTGCTAATTCTACACTTATGACAGATGCTGTTTCTGCTGCAGACAAATAACTAACCCACGTCTCAGAACTACCTTCGTTTTCAACTTTATATGTTACTTTAGCACCTTCACTGACAGTACCGCCATTACCGTCTGCAGTAACCATTGAATACTACATAAGGATACTTTCCGTTCCTTCTATGTAATAGTTTGCAGGACTTAAACCGGATAGTGTTATCGCATATGGAGCAGGAGCAACGAAGTTAAATAATTCGTAAGATGCATACATCTCAGGATCCGACAACCATGCGTCTCTTTTAGCTTCTGTTGTAAATGCTCTATATAAAGCAGCTGCTTGATCGTAATATAAGATCATAGGAGCTTCGTCAGCTCGCCTCAACAAGTCGTCTATTTCTTTACCTTTATATTTTGATGTATATGTTGCCATGTTTATTCTTTTACATTAAATACTAAACCATCACTGGTTATTATGACATAACCGTCATTTGTTAAGAAGTTAGATCCTGCAGATGTTGAAGGATCTATCGCAGATATTAAACCCCCAATTCCCCAAACTAACTTATCTCCAACATATACAGACGTTATTTTATGACCTAACGCCTGTATATTTGTGATGTCTTTTTTATTTATATTTATCATATTGTTTTTCGTTCACGTTAATCAGATCCAATTTTGATTTTTAGCATAGTTTACCAACTTGATTATATCTGATAACTTACAAGATATGGAAGTAGAACTATCTTTCGTCTGATCACCTGTCCAACCTAATGAAGAACCATCACCGTAGTTGTTTGTCTCTACGTAGGAAATTGTTGGGTCTGCACCTTGGATTTTACCTTTCTTAGACAGCTTGTATTCAAATTTAATCTGTGGTGTATTGATATTTAAATAGTCAGTATCACCTGTTCCTGTTGTAATGGTTACGTCCTTTGCGGAATCAAGCTTCAGTTTACCACCACTTTCAAGATTGATGTTAGGACTATCAATAGTCTTTAGCATATATACACCGACAGAATCTACACCGTTATTAACGGTAGTAATGCTATAGTGCAAAGTTGGATCAGGTAATCCTTTAGTAAAATCACCTTCGTTATATATCTTGGTTACATCTGATGTATTACTGTCTTCCCATTTTGTTTCTGCATCTCCTCCACTTGCTTCCCATTGATAGGTTTTGCAAGTTTCAATTTCAAGATTACCACTGCTTGTTATTTTAGCGTGTCGATTTTTACCGTCATTAAAAGCATTACCTGTCTTAATGATACTGTTCCAAGTTGCCTGTTCATCAGTTTCATCTATTACATCGTAGAAGTCATCAGCTTGTTTTTGATACTTGTAATGAGTTGTTTCGTTTCCGTTCTCATACTTATCTGATACTTCAGTTTGTCTTGTTGCTGCTTTAACAATTCCGTATTTATTAAATCTATATTCGTCAGTATATAAAGAACTTTTCTAAGTATTGAAAGTTCCAAATTCAAGACCGTCTCCGCCGCCGTGTTCAAATTTGATTTTGTTTTCATGCCCTTCACCATCATTACCATTAGGTTGTAATGATATACCACCGTGTTCTTCACATCTTAAATCAATAGCTCTTGCACGGACTTTAAGATAACCCTTCTTGTTACCTTCTTTATTACCAGTATTAATATTTACATCAAATATTTCACTCTCTGCAGATTTAGAAGTAGGTTCTGTCTTGATTGTGTCGTCAGGATACGTTGCTGTTAAATCTTTATCTTTTGTAGTAATAGTAAGGTTTGCCGCGTTAATCTGTAATTTTACAGGAACGTCGTCGCCATTATGCACCTTTAATGAAACTTCATCATTCTTACCAGCAGGTCTGTGATGTGAGTAAAATATGATATCGTCTCCAGGTTTAATCTGGACATCATCCATTCCCTCTATGTTAATCTTGCCTTTTTTAGTGTTACCAAGATTACTTGAAGTTTCTATATTAAAATTTCCTTTTTCGTTTATATAAATGTTGCGTAATCCAACTTCGTGACTAGCACCATCTACAGTCATTCTTTCTATATTATTACTCATGTTATTTAAATATTAAAGCGTTAGTGTTTTGATCAAATGTTGCATTTGTAGATGATTTAAACATTAAAGCATTAGTGCTTTGATCAAATGTTACATTTATAGATGGTGTTGAGCTGCTACCGCTATCACTACTGCTGCTACTGCTACTACCACTATTTGTTTTACCGCCGTATACAAAATAATAAACATCGTTTTGTCTACGATCAGATGTAATAGATTGTGTTAACTGCCAAACTGTATAATCTTTTGTTACGTCGCTATTACCTGTGAATTGATAATTTTGATTAAGTTCTGGATAATCTCCATTATCGTCAGTTAATTCTGCTAACGTGTAAGGACCTACTCCTTTTGAAGAATAAGGGCTTCCTACAGTGTCTTTACTCCATCTTACCACATTATACTTTTTAGCAAACGTTGAACTAAGTTGATCATAACCTGCATCAGGAGCTAAATTTCCAAGTCCAGTATCTGTCCAATAGTACTCGGCATCGTACAAAGCATTATATTCATCAATGCTTAACACTTCAAACTTACCTGTTATAGATTCTCTCGACACCATGTTAATCTTTGAATACAAGTCTGTTTCTGCAGCCTTAGCTCTTGTGACCTCATCATTTAAATTACCTTGTACTATATCTAGATTTCTGTTAATTGTAGATATACCATCTGCAGCAGCTTGAGACACATTCAATACCTTTTCGTACTATTCACTAAGATTTTGTATATTGTTGCTATTTGACGTTATTTTGTCAGATAATTCGCTCAATCCTAGATTTAGAGTATCAGTTTTTTGTTCAAGACCTTCAATCTATTCATTAACATTAGCAATAGATTGCTCTAACTAAAGTATTTTAGCCTAATGTGCAGCAATAGCATCTTTGTTTTCTTGAACTGTTATCGAAAGTGCAGTAATAGCGTCTTTATTTTCTGTAATTTCTTTTTCTAACTACTCATCATTACCACGAAGTTCCGTTATTGCTTTTTGCACAATAACCATATCTTCTTCAAGTGTTGTTATGGCTTTCAACACTTTGTTGGTAATTATCGCTGTAAGTTGTGTAATTCTTTCGCTATATTTAGCTTCCAATAAAGAATTTGTATCGTCTAATGCTTTTATCTAATTCTAAAGATCTTTAATATCTTCATACTCAGCCAAACCTTCAATGTTTGTTTTAAAATATTTCTTAAGATCTTGAAGAGCTTTTGTTACAGCACCTTGTGTCATTACAGCAATATCAGATGTACCTGTCTATGTAACAGTTGTTATATTCTAAATATTTGCACCAAGGTTTGCAACATATTTCCATTTATATTCAGTTGTAAGCTTTGCGGTTTTAACTTCAACTAGAGAATAGATTTTCCAATTACCTTCTACTCCAACAGCAATAATATCACCAGCCTCACAACCAAGCGTGTCAGCATCGTTCACCCACTGATAAAAATCATAATTAGCAAGTCCGTTTGAATAAAAATTTACGCTAGACGGTGTGTCTAAATCTGCTGCTATATAATCACCCTATGTGTTATAATAAACACTTGTGTCAATTGTATTAGTATCTGTCCAAGAAGTTAAAGGAGACTCTTTAGTTAACACTCTTCCTGCGCTTGATAAGGTGGTCTAAAGAGATGCCTACATGTTGGCACTAGATGACCAATACGCTAACTATTCGTCTGTCATACGCATCCAATGCCACTTATGAGGTATTTCGGATACAAACTTCTTTATACGTATAGAAGGATTGAGTGTCGATAGTGTTATTACGTTTTCCCAATTATCGTAAGTAGCTTGTAAAGAATAACCATCGAATCTTAATTGTGGCAAATACATAGAACCTGTATGTCCATTATTATCTGTCACACTCAATATATTTCTATAAGGATTTATCGTAAGCTGCGCTGCAATATTACCGTCGTTATCTGTAAAAACAAGATCAGTACCGGTATATTTTTTTTCTACACCGTGTTCGTCAACTTCAGGATTACCATCTTCGTCTGTAATTACATGCTCATCTTTTGAAACATAAGCTTTACTCACCTTATCTTCGGAGGCGGTCATTCCAAACTCAACACCATTCGTATATATGATTTTTCTATCAGCTATGTAGACAACAGCTGTATTTGGGATGTTTCCAGCATTTTTGTCCACAGTAAAAGCAGCATACGTCCTATAGTATATGTTTTTGTTTTTAATTATCATAATTACGTAATTTTCATTAATATCTATAAACAGTTAAAGGGCCTATCCAATTGGATAGTCCCCATAACATTGTAACTACATCATGCATTATGCAGCTACTTCAGATGCCTCTTTAACGACCGTTGTCGCTTCAGCATCCACCGCTGGCTCATCAGATACAGTATTATCAGAAGCTTCTTTTTTGTTGGTATCTGTATCGTTAGCTGCGCTACTATTATTATCAGTTGAACCAAATCCTTCTGCACCTCGTTCAGATTCACTAAGAGTATCTGATTCTACAAACTCAACCTCAGGTACAGGTAAGATAAGCAACTGTGCGAATCGTTCACCTTCTCTATATACAGCTGGGACAACATCTGTCGTTGCTACAAACTTAGCTGTTATTTCACCTCTATAGTTAGAATCGATCACAGAAGAAGAGGTTGTGAGTCTAAGTGACTTTTTACAGATAGAAGATCTAGTCATCAACTGTCCATAATAACCATCTGGAATTTCAAAAGCTAAATCTGTATGATAAACTAACAACAACTGTCCACACTCATTCAACTCTGTAGTAATACGAGTGACAGTTAAATCAAAACCTGCGTCATGCTTATGTGCGCGTACTGGAGCTACTGCTTTCTCCGATAATCTCTTATATTTAATTTCCATGTTGTATATATTGAGTTTTATTTGTTACCCCACTAGGATTCGAACCCAGACTAAGAGGGTTAGAGCCTCCTGTGCTAGCCATTACACCATAGGGCAATGTTTGAGCGGAAAACGGGATTCGGACCCGCGACCCTCTGCTTGGAAGGCAGATGCTCTACCACTGAGCTACTTCCGCAAGTGGCGATTCTTTTGTGTGTATCGCCAAAACACAGATCATGAGTATGAAAAATTTTGCAAGTGATGATTCTTTTATGTGTGTCATCAAAAACACAATACAATGTAAGAAATATGAAAAAATTCGTATTGTGGTTTTACAGTCCACAAACTGTTATATCTTATTACTTATTCTTTCTAGTAATCCAATTCCAAAATCTCTTGAAGATATTTGGCTTCTTAACCTTAACACCATCTTTACTGATCTCAAGCTTGTTATCGTTTTCAACAATAAACTCTTTCATGCTAAGTTTATGCAACTTACCGTCCGCATAAAGAATAGCATTGTTATCTGTAAACATCTGATTGATCATTTCACGAACAGTTTCGTCTACGATAGTGTCATTATAAATATCAATTTCACTCTTTGTGAGATTGTCGCTAGCTGCAAGCTTTGCTTTTACAAACTCTACAATAACTTCCTCTGGTGTATGAACGTTTGTCAAATTAACAGTAATAACGTTCTTAGTACTTTTCTTTGTCATAATTTAAATCTTCTAATTAATTAACCACATGTTGGTGTACAACTCAAATCACAATCGCAACACTCACACTCATTACCCTTTTTTAAAGCCTCTTCTTGCTTCTTGTTGTAAGTTTCGATGTTCTCTTTCCACTCGTTTGAATTAACAACGATCCAGTTATTAGGGAATACACTCTCGTAAAACTTGATAAGTATATCACCTGGTTTTACGTCAATCTCTTGAACACTTCCATCTTGATTTGTATTTCTAAATTTCATTTCCTCTTTCACAAGAAAGACTCTATCAATAGCTCCTCTTGCACTTGAATAGATTGCTGTGTCCATTGTTTCTGGATCAAACACGATAGGCTAAGCTATTTTATATGAAGTAACTAATAATTTCATTTTATTCTTCTTAAATCTAGGTTTTAACTTAAATTTGAATAATCCGTTAAATAGTATGTCATGTTGATCATTTTGATCTTTCATAACGTCTGAAGTAAATTTAAATACGTATTGAATAACATCTTTAACTGTTTCAGGATCTGTACCTGTTTTTATAGCTATGTCTTTATACGCATCTTGTATCTCCATTACTTACTCTTTTTAGCGATTATGTCAAAACTTTTAATTATCTGTGTGTCTTTCAGTAGATCAAAAAACTTACCAGCCATATCTCTGTAAATAACAGTATCACCTACATTAATTGACATTGGCGCAAGTTTAGGATCGTTCATGTACTGCTGATAGCTATATGGCACCTTCAAAACAATACCTTCTCTGAAATCAGAATCAACCTCTTTTACCTCGGTTTCTACTTTGTCATAATCAACAGCTTCGATACCATTTTTATCTTTCTTAGCTTTATCTGTAGATACCGGTTTACTAAACTCTTTCTTTACCTTGATCTTGTCCAGCGGTTTTACTAAGAAACAATCAACAAACTCAATTTTTATTTTGTTGCTTAAATCCTCAGCTAACAGCGACTGATCTATATTTGTTTCGTTCTCCATTACTTCTTCAACTCTTTAAGATGTGTTAACGCTTTAATAAGATTCTCAAGAACCGTTCTTTTCTCAACCTTCAAACACTCAGGCATAGACTCTAAATCCTTATCAATGTTTGCAAGATCATAGTTGTACGTATTCAGCATGTTGTCAATCTCGGTGAACACATTTACAAATTCACGATTTTTACATTCTTCTACGTTGTCGTCTTTATGACTAGGCTCTTGTGCGAGATAACCTTCTTTGAGAAGTGCTTCAGCATATTCGACTGAGATTTTACAAGTAGAACTATAAGAAGCTGTTGCTGTATCATCTTCATCATGCTCTCGATACTCGTTGTTATATACTGAAATATACTCTTTGCCATCTTCAGAGAGGTTCATTATTTCACCAACCTCTAAGCCGAAGAAAGGGCGAATAACTTTTAAAGTACTTGTCATGTTTATTTCCTTTCTTTGTTTACGTTGGCATAACGCCTTTTCAATATAGCTTGGTTGCAAACGTGTCAAAATTTAATGAAATGCAACTTTTGTATATAGTAGAACGTTAGATATGTATAAGAGAGATATAATAATATATAATATATATAAATATATATAATAAATATAAATATATAACATGGCTATAAAGAATAAATTAAGTAGACCTACTATATGTAGATACGAAACGTTATATGGAGTAGATATAGTAGTAGCCGACGATAAAGTAACTTTAGAACAGTTAAATAAACAATTTAAGTTTGCAGATGGTGATGATCTATCTACTGATATACTTGATGGTGGCGCTACTACAAGCGCTGTTAATGATAGAGTTACTGGGAAATGTTGTTCTCTGATTAAATTTAATGATTTTGGAAATAAAACAAAACAAGAAAAAGCTTTAACAATAGCAGAGTATATTTCACACGAAGCTATGCATGCAGCCTTGGATATATTTGCTCATATCGGAGAAAATGTTGATCCTTCTAAATCAAACGAACCATTAGCATATCTTGTTGGTTATATTGCAAAATGTGCTTATAAAACTTTAAATAGAATTTAATATGAATAATTTTGAATTGAGCGCTATACTCTATTATGCAGACTTTCTTTCAATGTAGGAAACGTCTACAACAGTTACAGATACTTGTAAGTATTTCTATATACACGGGGTTCCAATTAACGCAGCGTTCATACTTGACCTACAACCACAGTACAATGTGAATAACAAATATTTCAAAAAAGCATATGATGAGTATTAGTTGATCAAATCAAAATTTGGAGACAAAGGTGTTTGGAGTTTCTTAGATAACATATGCAACCTTGGTGTAGCAGGTTCCGTTAATGGAATATAGATGCTTAAGTGCATTCATCGATATAGTGATAAGCGTGAGCGTGATGCCGCCTTTAGAAAATATCGATAGTTTAAAAACAATTATAAATACACACATATCATACAAGGCGAAAATGGACCAGAAGAACGAGAATGTAGTAAATACGTAGCGCACGTCGAAGAGGCTGTCAGACATAGCTTGTGATCCTGAATATATAAGATTGTTTCACAAAATGAATAAAGCTGAGAGCGAAGCATTGAGATCTGGTTTGTATGGTGGAAATGTTGATAATATATAATAACTATGGGAAAGATAAACAAATATAGTAATCTTTACGATAAGGAAGGTAAACTCATCAAACATGTTAATGATGAAGGTGTACTTACGCAATTTACAATAAAAGAAATCGAGGAATTAGTTGATACTCTGGACAAAAATACAAAAGAATATCAAAATGCCATCATGGTTTTAACAGAAATGTATAAAAACCCTAAAACTAAAGAAGACATTGAATATGTAGAATCACTTCAAAAAGACCTTATAAAAAGACTTCAAGATGAGGCTAACAAGAAGAAAGATGAAGAAAATCGAGTAGTAAAGGCTTTAGGTGAAGTTAAAGAGGAGATTGATAATGAAGACACTGAAAGTAATGTTGGTGAAGATTCTAATTATAATGTTGATTCAAATGAAGACGAATACGTTGAATTTAAAGAAGATTAACGATCGATTTAATGAAGTACAATACTACAGTGCTTCACGTTAATAATAACACAAAATACCAACTTACCGGTGTTGGTAAGCTTAAATCACCTGATACTGGTAAGTGGTATATGTGTATTCTAGAAATTATAAGTTTTATTAAAGAGTTTAAGATATGCGATTAATTGAATCAAGTGTAGAAGAATACAAACAAGCTCCTGGGTTACAGGGTGTTTATGAACAAATAGAACGATGTGGGAAGACTTGCTATAAGTCAGAACCTAAAGGCGGTGAAACAGCTAAATCATTTGTTGACAGAATGATAGAAAATGGCCACACAGCTATGCTAGAACACGGCACAGTGTATCTTAAATTTCCTTTAACAAGAGAAACAGAATTTATAAGACAGTTTTATATCAACAATAAATATTCAACATGTATTTGGAGAGTAGAACAGGGTATGCCAAAAATGGATAGCATAACACAATGGGTATATGTTACTACTAACTATAGAGTTATTGTTGAAGGAGCGAGAGAAGAAGATCTTGGATTTATATGCGAACCTACTAGATATCATGCTAGAAGGATAACGTATAAGATTGTTTGTGACAGAGGTGTATCTCATGAATTAGTAAGACATAGATCATTCTCATTTGCACAAGAATCACAGCGTTATTGTAACTATTCTAAGGATAAGTTCGGAAAAGAGTTAACATTCATCAGTCCAGTTAAGGATATGACACCAGATGAGTATAAAGTATGGAGACACGCTCTAAGTACAGCTGAAGAGTCTTATTTCAAGCTTATAGACCTTGGATTTAAACCACAAGAAGCTCGCTCAGTCCTTCCAAATAGTACAAAAACAGAGATTATAGTAACCGGATTTAAAACAGATTGGGATGCTTTCTTTGATTTGAGATATTTTGAGATAACAGGACCAGCACACCCTGATATGAAACGAGTAGCAACTTTAATTTATAACGAGGAGAATAACAAAAAATGAATAAATTAATAGTTACGAGAGGTATTCCTGGATCAGGAAAAACCACATTTGCTAAGAAATGGGTTTTAGAGGATCCAGAAGGTCGTGTTAGAATAAATCAAGACGACATTCGAAGAATGATGGGCAAGTATTGGGTTCCGTCAAGGGAACGACTTACAAAAATGATATTCATACTTGCTTTATCAGCAGCTTTAACATTAAAGTACGACATTGTATTAGATAATATGAACATGGATCCTGTACATTTTGAGAAATTGGTTAGATTTATTAAAAGCAGAAACAAAAGAGCTTGGTTATTTCATCCATTTTCTAAAAGAAAGAGAGAGGAGATGCAATATAAGATCGAGGAAAAACGCTTCACAACACCGTTAAAAGTGTGTATCAAGCGTGATTCAAAGCGAGAAGAACCAATAGGAGCTAAAAAGATATCTAGCATCTACAATAAGTATAAAGAAACATTAAAATCTTGGTCAAAATAGGGCTAAATTAGACTAAAAGATATAATATATGGAACAGGAGAAATCAAATAAGAAAGATATTTCATATGATCATATGATCAACTTCTTTATCGCTTCACTTATATCAGCGGATAGCGAAGAATTAACAGAGGAGGAGAAGCAAAGTATAATTGACAAGTGGAATGTGTATGCCGAGCACATCAAAAAGCATCCTGAAAAGCCTTTTGACCACGCGTCAATATTCACCGGAGTCGAAGATGAAGGTAAACGCAATGCAATAATAAAAACATTTAAATTGTTAAATGAAAAAAGAATAGAAGAAGACAGAAAGACAGTTTAAGTCTGAAGTCATACATGAGATCATTAAGATCATAGATAAGGGGGTTGATTAAGTTCAGCTCCCTTATTTTTTTTGAAAATTTTTTATTTTTTTTGCATATACAAGAGCGGGAAACAGCAATGAATCACACCCCTGTATCTGTTATTGGAAGGAAAGACCCTCCACACTTAAAACTCATAACTCAAAAACTCATACATTATGAAAAAACAAGGAAAAGCTAAAATCATTTCAGTAGAACAGCCCGAAAAGTTAGTCGAAAGTAACGAAGAGTTAAACCTCAATCGTGCAAGACTGACATTTCGTTATAACTCTGAAAGTGATAGTAATGATGATGATGACGTGATGAATTTACTCCAAAGTCTTGATACCAGAAACAACGAGTACTCTGTACTTATTGAGCTAGGTGAAAATAGTTTAGACGACATACAACAAAAGCTTGTTGGAAAGATAGCTATTTTCACTACTTATACGCTTGATGTTGCGACAGCACTCAAAGGTACAGCCGCAGAGGGAAAGTATACCTCAATCAATAACGGCATACGCACCTACTCGTCTTTTTCTGAGAGCTACATTGGTACGGCGACGGATGATGAAACCGCTTTGCGAAAAATCAAAGACCGCATGATTACCGGTATACAAGACGAAACTTACCAGCTCGGAGAGATTAAAATCGAGGAAAAAGTAGGCAAAAAGAAGAGCATCATCTAAACGTATGTGCGTGGAACAGTCATGTTCCATGCACATTTGCTTTTTTTCATTTGTTTGTAATGAGTTTGATAGATTAATATATAGCTTTTTATGATTATTGTTTAACATTTAAATATATACTATTATGGCAAAGAAAATCAATTTCAGCAGTGTTCAGAAACAAGCTAACGTAGAAGTAATTGAACTTAACACGTATTTTATTGCAAAGACTATTAAAGCATTATCTACATTAGAAAATGCTATGTCAGATGGTGTTAGAAAAAATCCTCAGTCAAGTGATGAAAAAGACATTATCTTCACAGCAATAAGTTCAAAACACGTACAAAAAATCTACGAAGAAGTTCTACCATTCCTTAAAGAACTTGAAGACGGTTTTATGTCTGATTCTAAGGAATAAAATTTGTCGTTGTTTCATAAACTTAGATGTCTCTGCGGGTGTTACACCTATATGTGGAGACATCTTTTAACGGTAAATTGTATTACTATGGCACAGTTTCAAGAACAAGGTGATGTATTAATTGTCACCAAAACAGATGGTTCCAAGGTAGCTTATATGCTATTTAAAGACATTATTGTATATGCAAATGAAGCTCAATTCTCTCTTCCTTATGGGCAAAAGCTTGAATATCCAGATGGTTCTAAATTTATACATACTGGAGAGTGTAATAAACACTATGCACTTCTTAGGAATTGGAAGGATGAAGGAAAACAATTATATGACAGAATTGCTATTCCGTGGAATAATCTTAGGAGAGTTGATTAATAACTCGAACCTCACGATGCTTAGGTAAATCGTTAACACTATTTTCACAGGTATATTTAATCAATAACTATATATGGAAAAGAATCACATTTTTACCTTCACAGCTCCTAATGGGGTTGAGGTAACAGCAGTAGTAGTAGATGTTGTGTACAATGAATTGAACTCTGCTGGACACAGATCTATTATCACCCTATGCTATGCACAGAATAGACTCTTCACTTGGAAAGAAGAGTTCTGCTGTGGGGAGTGGGCTTTATCTTCTGAATATGGAAAGACTGTAGTAGACTATTGCAGTCTCCCTAGCTATGACGAATTGTTAGCTTCTAAAAATATATGATGTTAGATTATGAAAATAAAAACATCAAATCCTATTGTTCTGGCTGTAGCTGAATACTATGGTATTAAAACCAATGGTAAACTCAAAGCTTGGCTAAGCTTAATGGTAGACTGTGCTGCTGTCTATTATTATGAAGATGGCAAGTTACGTCACACAAGAGTATCGACTCTCAAAAAGAGTCTTTACTCTTAAACATCGATTATCATAACACTTAAAACATAACATCAAATTATGAAAAAGAATGATATTCTTACCTTCATAGCTCCTAATGGGGTTAAGGTTAAAGGAGTGTGCTTACATCGTGTATTCCAAGGTGTAGGAAGAACTCTTTATCTGTGCTATGCACAAAACAGATTGTTTACTATGCTTGTAGAGTCTATTATGACGGACAGAGGTGAAGAAACAACTATGAAATATCAGGAAGTTATTGCAGAGTATGCAGTTATTCCTGAATATGATAAGTTGTTAGCTAATTTGGTTAATAATGATATATAATACATCTATATGAAGATTACCAAATTTACTGCCACACAGTGTATAATTGCACTTGCACTGTTTTGTGGCTTCATTATGTGCTGTTCTTGTAAAGATAGCACACAAGAGGATTTGATGTTGAATGCGTATAAAATACGTGTTCAACAGTTAGAACAAAACAATGAGTTGTTGTTAGATTATTATAAAGCAACAAACGACATGCTTGACTCTATTGATAAATATTACTCTATTGGTGATACTTATTTTGAAACAGATGACGGTGCACATTGGTTGAAGTTGAATCAAAAAATAGGTGAGGTTAATCTAAAAGAACGTGGATATAAATGAATGTCCCATTTTAATGAGAATTATACCAACAATTCAGATACTATTGCTCGTGAGAGTAGTAGTATCACTTCAGCTAGGGAGAAGTAAAAATACACACTGATGAGACCTAGACGAAACAATAAGAGTATTGTCTGTGATTATATTTATTTTGGATTTGCCATGTAAAACGGGACGATTGTAACTTTTATATTGGTTTATGCGAACTTGTAGTACAGAGGTACATGTTTGACAGTGATATTAATCGTTATACAACACTTGTCTGTGAAGATAGGTGTTGTTTTAAATCTCCTGATGAGTCTTTGAAAATTAAGACGAAACCTAGTTTATACGATGGTCGAGATAAAATCAAACTTTGTGAAGTACAGTAGCAAAGTGCGCTCTAAAAACGACAGAAAATCAGCGCTATATAAATTGAAAATATGTTAAAACAGCCCATTAATATAAATCCTTGGGCAGGGTAATTAAATGACACATTGGCGTACAGAAGCTAATAAGTCTAAAAAGAAAAAGCACAGAAAAAGTGGTGTAATGACTAAAAAACAGTTAAAAGAGTTTTTTGGACATAAATGGGGAGACCCACAAAACGCACCATCAGATGTTAGAGGAAAAGGAATGTTCAAAGTCAATCTGGAAATCGACGAACAGCAATACAAATGTACTATCTACACAGATAAGAACAATAGTATTTGCGATATAGAAGGTTTACCATATGACGACGGCGATCCAGCTAATGGTATTCCTAGCACATATGAGTTCTATATGAACATGTATCGTGGCACTAACATTAATCTTTTTTAACCCTTTAACTTTTTAGAATTATGGATTTAGCATGTACAAACATTAGAATTTACAGTGATAACAATCTTACTGTTGTAGAAGAAAGATTACCGATTTCACAAGTCAGCAAACAAGCAATCATCGAATCTACTTCATTTGAAGTAAAAAAGATGAAGAAAGTATGTTCTGTTATTCATGAACATCATGTTGAAGATGGTGAAGAGGCAATTTCGGTGTTTTCAACATCAACTGATAAGTCTTTGAGTTTTGGTGATATTGCAGGACTATGTGCTGCTACACATCAAATACATGCCGCGTTGTTGAACAATGCAGTATCAAAGGCTGTGATGAAGAACATAGCAAAAGATTTAGAGTATTTAGCTCATGAAACACAAGATAAAGATAACTAATCAAGCAACTCCTCCTAGGCCTAAAAACCCTAAGGAGGAGTTAAAGGATCCAGTTAGATTGTTTCTGAAGCAAAACGGATCCTCTATTTTAATTGCAGAAAACATCAGTCCTGTATCAGCTCGTGTTCTTATTCATAGAATAGAGAACTATGTTAAGCAGGTTGAAGGTAAGTTAAACGGTAAATTTTACACAGTAAGATGAAATCAATTCTAATGTATCTCATGTTGCTATTCATAGCAACAGATTGTACAGCTCAGACCAAGTCTACAGCTGTAATTGACACTATGGTGTGTCACAATGAATGTATTGACAAATTTGTCAGTACTCAGACCGCCCAGGGTAAAGAGCGTATATACGCTGTATATAATGATACCAAAAACGATATTTCTGAGTTAATTCCTGTAACTCAGAGTATGATGGTATACATTAAAACCTGTGAACAAAATAAGATTAAGCCTAACCTGGCTATTCGTTTGCGCAATGGTGTAATCACCGGTTTAATTAGATATAAACATAAATATGTGCGGAGGAAATAGTTATGATTAAGAGACTTAAACTTGTAAGAAGAGTTATCGTACTCTCGGACCCATCGCATTCATACGAAGTCGGTCCAGCTATGATAGTCGTTAAAGTAGACGAATTATATGCATGGTGTAAATCATTACAATGCTTTGAAGATGAAAAGGTACTTGGTACCAGATATCGTAAAAGCGTAATCAGAGAATTACCATGTTTAAATGTTGCTGTTAGCAATAGACCTATTATGGAAATGTGGCGATTGTTGAAAAAATCTGAATACAATACTATGGTATTGACAAAGACTGATTCAACAAAACAGTTGTACCAAAAATTTAAAGAAATCAAAGGCAACAACGATTATGTTTACACAAAAGTACATTTTTATCAAGGTCCAATAGTTTTGTATATCAAACTTGAGGATATTATAGACAAAAAGGATATTGTAGACAGCAACGACGGGTATGTAATCAAATTTTCAAGAGCATGGACAAACAGGAAAGGAGAATAAGGGTTATTTGTGCACAGCTACACTTAGATCTATTAGATTATAGTGAAGCTGATCCTTGGGATTGGTGCATTGCATCTCCTCACGAACCTAATATAGGTGATAGACTAGCGAATAATCGCAAAGTCGAAGGCAGCTTGTATTTATCTTTAACTGATTATAAAAAATATGAAAAGTACAAAGAAGAGGAAGCAAAAGAAGCGGCAAAAAAAGGAGGAGTTAAATAACATTCTTGGACAAATTTGTGTTGGAATATTGGGTGTTTCTATTTTTACAGCTTTGTTATCAGGGTTGATATTAAATGGAGATACTACAAGTTACGGACAATATGTCATAATGATGTTCATTCTGTTGGTGTTAATCATGATGTTTTCTATTATTTTCATAAATGGCATCAGTAGGTTACTAGATTAAATTTACATACTACCACAGCTAACTGGTTCGTGAGAATAGGTTAGTTTTTAACCTTTAAACATTTATCAAAAATGAAACAAAAAATCAAAGTTATCGGTGAGTTGATAGTCTTGCACGACAAAACAACAAATTCTGAAGTGTATTTGGATTCTGTTGGATTCGATACAATGGAAGTTAACGAAGGAGAAGTTCTTGTAAAACAATCTTTCGGAGAATCTCATTATGTAAAAGAGGATGCTGAGGATATTGCATATGCAATAAACTTTGCAAGAAATCAATTTCCTCCAAGCATAACATTTATTTCAGCCGATACAGATGATCAATTAGGTTATTAATTTTTAATTCATATCAAATGAAAAATTTCTTGAAGGCTTTCTCAGTGTGCCTAACACTGACTATGCTGTGTGTATTTTCAATGACATTCACGTCATGTACACACGAGAGTGAAAATGATAGTAATAACTACTTTTCACGACAAGACTCGGTAGAAATCGCTAAAATCGTTAAAGCTCAAATGCCTGGCGAGTTTACGAAAGTAGAAGACTTTAAAGACTATGTTCAGTCTAAGGCACAAGATGCCTATGACGATAGTGTCGCTCTTAATCTACCAAGTGAGATCTTGAACAATGTAGCAACAGTTGTGCAACGACAACACGGTAAGTTTACTCTACATGATATCATCCTTGAATATGAAATGAACAAAAAGGTTTATGATAATTTGCCCAAAAAGAAAGACCCTGAACCAGATACAGAACCCAAAAAGGTTACATCGGTTAAGGATACCATCATCAACGGCGAACATGTTAAACTATTTATAGAGGAGGATACTTATGAGCAGTAATACAAAAGAATATCGTGTAATTTCCCTGGTGTATTTCGGAGAAAGGTTATCTGCAAAAGCCGAAAAAATGCTCGCGCAGCAATTAGTAGCTTCGCAAGTAAGAATGAGTCCAGAAGATGTTAATGTGAGTGTAATACAAGCAGATGAGAGTGATATTGCGCTCTCTACACTTGTTAAAGCTCAACCTATGTCTGTAACAAACCCAACTGATGATGTGGTGCAATCAGCTAAACTCATCGGTCTAATGTTTGAAAAAGAAATTGGTAATACTGTAGCGCTAACAATAGCAATGAACGCTAAAGTTGCAGCTACTGCTTCCAATGCTAGTGATGAAAACATAGCGCTCATCAGAGCGTTAAAAGAAGCTTGTAAACCAAACTTTATAGAAAAGCTTGGTACAAACTATTCATCTCAGTACCACATTGATAAATATGTGGTTAATACAATCAAACAGGTTTTGGACTTTAATGGTATTTCACATGAGTAGATCATTCAAAGATTCTCCAGAGAAAAGACAGCAAAACTTTGCTAGTAAAAAAGAACGTGGGGCCCATCGAAAGATGGAGCCCTACAGCCGTTCAAACATGAAAGTATTCGCTAAAGAATTCTATAGTGTTGACGGTGATTATCAGAGATAGTATTATACTATTATAAACTTTAAGTTAAATTTTAAAACATTATCAAAATGGCAAAAAACAAAGAAAACAAAAACGTAGAGACAACAATGACAGTAGAGAACGTAGTAGAGGTTATCAACAAAGGTAATCGTGCAGACGCGCTTATTACTGAAAAGGTGTTAGACAAAATCCAGGCTGAAAAGGATGAACGTAAGATCAGTGAGATCAAAGAGCGTATCAACCAAGCCGACTTCGATGAAGCTCGTGAGTTGTTGCATCTACGTCAACGTCGTCGTGAAGATGATATTACACTGGAAGCGTTAACACGCTATGGTGATTTGAAGCTCGCGATGATTGGTTTCACAATCGACGACACTTATCTTGCTCATCACAAGATCAAAGGGGATGAGGTTGAACTCGAAATCCCTAATGAAAAGGGTGAGTTGGTTAAGAAGAAGTTCAAGAAAGGTGATTATATAGCACCTTATGTTGACTACGTCGATTATGACACAAAGAGAGAGGAGATCCGTAGGGACATTCGAAAGAAGATGAATGAGTCTGATGCACAGTATGATACAGAATACAAGAAGCTTCAGGCTGCATTTGGTTCATACTGGAATCCTCGCTGGTAAGCGATTACCATGTGCCAACTTTTTTGTCAAACGTGAGAGCCTTGAGCCAGTGCGTTTTAAAAGGGATGAGACTACAGAACGAAGCTACCAAAACGAGGGTTACGACACTCTGAACTTTTTACATGAACTAACATGTACTACATCGAGCCTTTGAGCCTAGTAGGACAAAAATAGACCTAGATGAGGGTTATATAATATCATACGTTTCAAAGCCAAACGATCATGCCGAACCTTTGAGTCTGCAAGCAGTTAGAGTGACCGAACGGGAACCTGTGAGCACATGATTTATCAAATGAACGAAATTCGCCCTGTACAGAGCCTTGAGCCAGTTGCAGACTAGCGAATTACCAATGTTTTAAGGTTTTGTGAAATTTCTATATAAGACGTCTTAATCCTTGAATGGATTAGCTACCCATAAGAGGAGAAAGAACGCCGTATATCGAAAGGAAACAGCCTTAAATCGAATGTTACACTTGGCCAGTGTGACATTTACAACGAGTTTTAGCGTGTATGAATATAAATGTCGGACGTGGGTTCGAAACCCACCACCTCCACAATATCTGTGGAAGGATTACTTTTATGAATTAGTGTTTTTCTTAGTCCATTTTAGTAAACTTTTAGGTGACATTATTCGTGAGAATCGTGTCACCTTTTTAACAAGGGGGTGACTGGATTTGACGGCATGGAAACTAAATACATTAAGCGCTTTAACATAAATTCAAACGACAATAGTAATATTGTAGACTACACTCACGTAGCGTAATGTGTAGTCAGGTGTAAGCTACCAAAGTGCTGGAGGGAGTACATTTAGGCGTTATGGGGTTCGAATCCCCAACTCTCACTAATTTTTAATAAAGGATAGACTATGGAAAGAAGTAAAAAAGCAAGCAGGATGCATGGATACAGAGCTATGCTACGCGACAGAATGCTCGATACCACAAGTCTTGCTTTAAAACTGTATGGTTGTAAAGGTGCATATGTTGATTATGTGTACGATCGTTATGTTGCAAAAGCTCAAAAAAAAGATAGATCCATAGTTGTTAAAAAAGTATTGGGTCTTATCAAGATGTATACTTACGAAGACATTAGACTTGTTATGTGGGAACATGGTATAATCGTTAAAGAAATTGATTGCCATAAAATTCCTGATAACATGCTCTATATGACCTTCCACGAGAGCATCGATTGGGACACTTTGCAAAAAGAAGACAAACAACTGTATGAAGACTTTAAAGCAGCTGGTGAGTGGGTAAAATGGTTCACTTATAATTTAAAGTATGTTCAAAACGATTGGGATTGGCATATTAAGAATTGTACATCTGAATCAGATTTTATAGCAAAGGTTGCAAAAAAGTACAGTTTGAGAAATGACACTATTAAGTTTTTAATTAAATATTTTAAAAATGGAAAATAGATTATTTCCAACGAGTGCAGGTGCATATTTGTGCCAGCGAGACTCTGATCTTATTATTATTAAGATCAAAGGTGTCTGTCCTATGTTAAGATTGGACGGAGGTTTTGATTTAGGAACGTATCTTAAATCAGGCAAACTGAAAGAAGCATCGAAGGAGATTTTGAACAACATCGAAATATTTCCTGAGAAGTGGATATTCAGTAATCTAAGAGGTATTAAATTTACTGTGTTTTCTAAAAATGAATTCCACGCTACAGGTAAACTTGATTTGCCAGCGGACATTTATGCAGACGTAAGAGACAAGTATTTCTTATTATGTCAGCAAGGTGTTTCAGCTAACACAATCATGCGAGCTTTGGTGCAGGAATTTAAAGTACCAATGAGCTGTATCATTGACATCGTAAATGAATTTGATAAAGGTGCGTAGTTATGTTATTACATCGTTTTTTTGTAACTGACAAAACAACGGAACTTTGGATACAGTACAAACAAATACAATCTGCATATAATTCAGGTTGTAAGTTTGTACTATTCAATTGCGATAAAGTGTTCGGCCCATTTCCAAAAAATGTTCCATGGGACATAAGTGAATTAGAAGAAATTGTACACAAAGACGAAGATGTTAAAAAAGTATTAAACTGGATTAATGTAAACATTTGTTTACGTTTAGGTGAAGTACATGACGGATCTTTGTCTCAAAGTACAATAGGTGTATTAACAAGAATAGCATCAAGTATGTTATTCAAAACTAATATTCCGAAAGACTATAAGCTTATGCTCCATGGTAACATGACTAGGAACATTAGAGACGAATTCTTTAAATTGATTACCGAAAGTCTACCATTCTACGACAATGAAGTCGAAGATGGAAATCCGTTTTAACGGTTGAGGAAGAGGAGGATATTATGACTTCCTCAATCACTAACCAAATTTGTTTGATATGAAAACCCCAAAAATTACCCAGGAGGAGATTGGGATTATCAAAAAGGCCCAAGCAGGTGATGAACTTGCTTTCAATAAGCTCTTTTATAGATATAAAGGCTTTGTCGATAATATTCTATATGGTTACATAAAGGATATGGATGAAGCCAAAGATATTACAAATATCGTATTCTTAAAAGTGCATAAGAAACTCTCGACATTCACAGATTATTCGTCTTTTGGCGGATGGCTGAGAATTATAACTAATCGTACAGCAATTGATTATCTTCGTAAAACAGCGCTGAAGAAATTAACTTTTGAATCTGAAGATGAAAAACTTCAACTGAAAGATTCATTAAGCTTAGGGGAATCTGACTTGATCAATCAGATGACGTGTGAGCAGATAATTCACAGCTTGGCTAAACTACCAGAAAGAAACCGTAAGATTAATGAATTGTATTATTGTGAAAACATGACAATTGTACAGATTAGTGAAGCGTTGCGTATACCAACAGGAACTATAAAATCCATATTGGCACGTACACGCAAAAAATTACAAACAATTTTTAATTAACAATTTTATGAGCTTACTTTTGTATTGTATCTTCGCAACAGTTGCTTCGTTCGTTCTTGGTAGAGTGAACAAAAGTGACAAGTTGTTTTGGTATTTACTCCTTTCGTTTGGAGCAGGTGCTGTAGGTGCAGAAGTTGTAGACAGATTGTCTAACAACAACGAAGTTAGTGTCGTAAGAAAACAATCCACATTGTGTGATTCTAACACAACATCAATCATGCTAGGTATTGGCAACACCGAACATGACGCGTTGTGTGATGAGGATGGGATAAAAGTCCCAGCACCAATGAGTCAGAAAGTTTTCTATCGTGACAACGACATTATGCTAACTACGTCTGTCAGTAAGCATGCGGAGGATATCCGTGTGCAACAAACCTATAACCCTTTAAATCCATCGTTATGTTTAAATACTTCGACACATCTTGATGTACCAAGCTACATCTCGACCCATAATTTAATTAATTGACGAATCTCGTCGCAGTTTAAAACCCTCAAATCATTATCAAAATGAGTAAGAATAAAAAGAACAAAAAGAACGTTCAAACAGCACCAGCTACTCCAGCTGTTGAAAACCAGGAGACAAAGAGTGAGAATGTAAACGCTGCAGCAGAAAAACGTGCTGAAGAAGCACAGCAGCAAGTTGAAACACGCGAAATGGTGTTAAACCCAAACAGTCCTTTACAGGATGTTGCAACAGTTGAGGCTAAGGGTCTTGATCCTAACCATCGTGTAGATCTGCTTAAATTAGCAGATAAGTACTACAACAATGCTCAAATGATAAAGGAGCAGAATATTTCTGACGATGTAGTCAAGGGTATTCACAAGATTACCATGATCGGTATTGCTGCTGCTTTCGCTGAAGAAATGACATTCTCAAAGACACCATTCGCTGCTAAATTGCGTGCCACATCACTTCCTGAGATGAAGGCTGCATTAAGCGATTTGGGCATTAACGCCGAAAAGATTTTAGCTTTGCCTGTATCAACTGACGGTACAGTTACTGTACAGCAGTCTGACATCAAGATTCCTGCTGATGTCAAGAAGACAATTAAAGCTGAGCATGACGTTAAAGCAGATACACCTATCCTCGATCCTACAAAGATTGAGAACCAGATGCAGCTCCAAAAGAGCATTTTGTATCTTCTTGTAGATAAAGGTGGTGTATATGAGAACATAAATAAAGCTATTGAGTTTTATCGCGGATATCTTGTACACAAAGCAACCGGAAATGAGAAGGAAGTTGCCCGTATTAAGTCATTATCGACTAAGGACCTTCTTATGCAAATCGCGGAATTTCCCGGAACTTACAGCTTTGTATTGCAGGGTATTGGACGATATCTCCTACGCCTTACGATTGAGCACCAGAGCGTTGTTCCTGCCTTCTGTATCTTCAGAAACACGGCTAAGAGCAGCTCGACTGATTTTCCTGCAGTAGAGGACAGAACTATCGCAGATATCTGTGGAGTTATTGTAAACTGGGCAGCTAATGCAAAGATTATTGAGAAGAAGAAGAATATCGATATTCTTAACAATGATCCTAAAGCAAACAAGGACGCTATTGCAGCTACAAAGGCTGAAATCAAGCAACTTGAAGATGTTCAGAAGTTGACAGTAAACCCTGATTCTACGTTTGCGGACAATCTTCTTTCTAACCTTGAGACTCTTGAAGGTGATGCACTTAAAACTGCTCAACTTGCCTTCAATATTATCGCCAAATCTTATTATCCTGGCGTAAACCTCAAGAAGAATTATGAGAATCTTAAGAGTAATGTACAGCAGTATGCTGGCGTTGCCACAAGCTTGTTCCGTGATGTACTTTCTCCTTTGTCTAACTACAGTCTCGCTAATATCAGTGAACTTGTAGAAGCTAAGGAAGAGCCTGCTGAAACAAAGACTGAGTCAGAAACTAAGTCTGAGGAGCAGAAGCCTGCCGAAGAAGAGACTAAGACTGAAAAACAGGAAGAGACTAAAAAAGAAGAGCCTAAACCTGTTGAAAAGCCTGAGTCTGAAAAGAAAGGTGCTAAAAACCTTGGTTCTCGTAAGGGAAAAAAATAATGGCGACCATTAAGGAGACATGTCTACGATTAGTGAGTCGCTTAAACGAAAAAGTGGACAATTTCACGCTGAGAACGTAATTATCATCAAGATAAACGAACAAACGCGTGACACAATTATCAAAATTATGAATAAGTTCACAACTCTATCCCTGTGTGCATTCTTTATGTTCTTAGGAATTAAAGGAATGCAAAACAGTGGATCTAGCGTCGCAGCTCTGCCTACGCAGACTGCGTCGGCTGGAACATTGTCCAGCAGTATTCCGGTCCTTAACGGACGGTTTATCAACACAAATAACGCTTCGACTGTAATACGAGATACTGTGTATATTGACTCAGCAAAATTACAGTCTAAGCAAGTATTAACAACAAAACGCGTGAAGGTACGGGTACCTAAACGCGGAATAGCAAAGGTTAGAACTCGTTATAAAACCTTACTATTCATAGCAACACCTAGGGATCGTGAGAAAGTTACCCTTGATTCTGTACTTAACGATAGTACAAATTGGAAGATTCACAAAGCAATCTGCCTAAAAGGATCTAAAGACGTTAGAACTTTCGTCAGAGATTGAGAAGCATGTCCTCCTATTATGGAGGACTCGCTCAATCAGCCGTGGTGGCATCTGAATCAGTACGATAAGCGGGTCTCATTAGCCCAGGTACTATAATTCTCAGGCATCCCCCGCGAAGGAGCGAGAATCGAATTATGTCCTTATTAACTTGATCCGAGAATATGTTAACCCTCTCAAAGGGCGAGAATACTCAAAAGGTAGGATGAAATATGACTAGTGTGAAAAGCTTGTCGTACGATGGGAGAGCGTTGTATTCAACCCATACACTCATAGAGTAAGGAAAACGCGTAAGTCGTGAGTTGCCAATCACGCAAAATGAACCGTATCGGAATGTTGATGATGATATTAAATCAACATGGAACGTACACGAGATGAACCTCCGAAATATGCCATAACGTAGGAGTTAATATCAAAACAAACGCTTAGCCTAGTGTCACTGGTCTCCAAAACCAGCATTGAGGGGTGAAGAATTTATGCTATGTTAACAGATAAGCAACAAAGATCTTTCGAACTATTTACTACCAGAGAGGCGTACCGTAACTACGTCGCACTAGAAATAAGTCCCTGCTGTTCGATTCAGCAGCCTTTTGAGCCAAAGAAGGGTCCAGGGATGGGGTAAAAGGTTATGTGCTGAGGGTTGTGCTGTTATTATCATAGACCGCCAGGCCTTAGTCGTTCATGCGGTATATAAAAGTAGAATGACTGGATACTTGATGCAAAAGTATAGCGAGAAGAGACCGCGTTCATAAGTCTTGATCTTATATACATATAAACAACCTTTAGCAAGTTGAGTATGTAGCGAAAGCACAATAAGGTGACTCCTTGACAGTCAGCAATAACAACGTCAATACTGATCGATTAGACTACCAACAGCCAGTTGGTTCACTAGAACTTCCGTCAGTAACCTAATTCGAATAGATGTGATTATTGTGTGTTATATCGTAATCTTAAAGAAACTAACTGTGTGGATTAGCTCCGCTTTGTAATACAGTGGTGTAGAGGACCACGCGTCACACATGAATGTTCTTTATTATTGCATCAGTCTCACATACAAGAAAACCATTGACAGTCGTAGGGTAATTTAGAGTTAATTAACATTGTTTAACAAAATTGTATGTCCTCCGGATGGAAGTGACGCTTCAGAACCATATGTTGTAAATATGCGGATGAAGAACGGGCAAGCTACCGTTGTAAGGTAGACACTACCATGAACCTCCCGGAAAGTTACGAGTGGAAAAGCTCTTATAGAATACACAAGTAAAACATGTATCGCAAATACATGTGTAATTGAGGTATAGAATAGAATCGCGAAAATGTGGGTGATAAGCAATACAGAGTCCAAATTGTCTATTTGGTATAAAAGTAATTGTTCTGTATTGTGATAGGCAGCAAAGTAACGGTTAGGTTGAATTCCTGAGTAAATCTTTCACTATAAAGAAGAACTAGACGGTACTAGTCTAGGTGAAAAAATAAGACCGTAGGTCCGCATAGGGCGTCCGATAAAGAAACGTACTCCTCACGTACTCTTCATTGAAAAGAGCCATGTAACATGTATGAGAACCGATTGGTGATACATGCGAGCAAGAAAGACAACACATGTCCTAACTAGGAGTTGTTAGAGGAAGGCAGTTTTCGGTCTGTAAAACCGTACGCATCTTAACGCTTGTTAAGAAATGTAATAACAACTGTTTAGAAAACACAGAGGTCATTACATCTTTTTATTTTTGTGGGTATATTGGGTCTGATAAAAATTCTGTCAACGTGGAAACACTATGAGCATTAGTTTATCAATTCAATAGTTAGTAAAAATCATAAATACAAATAAATGCCAAAAATGGTAACGTAGATCCCTTCTACGAGTCCTGAACCTGAAGGGTTCTACGAATTGCCTATTAACATTGTTATACTATCTTTCATAGCTTTGTTTTGGACAACTGCTTACAAAGTAAGGGCAGGCATATCCTACCGTTGGATTCCCAAGGCATTGATGGAGCTTCATTTAAAGGAATTAAATCATGTCGGTTGTAAGTTAATTAAAGCGGTCAGTAGGACTACTGACATAGTAGTAGAAAATAGACAATTCAAAAAAACAAAAAACCAAAGGAGTATGTTCGTATGCCTTAAAGAAGGAACATTTTTAGTTTAATCTTATCGTTAGTTAATCAATAACGATATCAAAAAGGATAAGAAATTATGGAAACAACAGTTACAGTAGACGCAACAGTATTGGCAAATAATCGTTCTAAACTCGGAAACATTGGCGCTGCCCTTGGTGGTCGCTTCTTCCGTATTGGTAAATATGCTTTGAACGATGAATACGGTGAAATCATCGCACAGGTTCGTAATAGTGGAAACAAGGATTTGTGCCTAAATCGCGGTATTAATCGCTTCAAGATTGATGGATTTGACATCCACAGTGTAAACTTTAAGAACGCTGGTGATGGTTCTCCATGCGTATTCATCAATGAAGGTGATCGTAACGCCAAGGGTGAAGATGTTTCTGCAGTTTGTCAGATTAACAACTCTACTAGCCCATTCCTCCAGGCAAACGAGGAGTCTATTGGACGTGCTATTAATGAGAAGAACCGCAATCTTATCTTTGCGGATCCTGATAACATTGTGGACATCGTTAACCGCTATAATTCTAATGAGGTTAGCCGTATCGAAGGTCTGATTCAGATTCTCCAGACTGCTAAGAACTCTGTTCTGCAGACTATTGAGAATAATAACAAGCGTGCTCAGGAGTATAAAAAGCAGCTTCGTGATTCTGCTTCAACTGCTCATGTAACAATGGTAGGTCGTGTAGAGGCTGATATCTAATATTGTGCTGATGACTGAAGTTGGTAAACTGAGTCAAAACAGTAAGTTACACATCCGTGAAATGCTTCTCGCTCCGCAAATAAGCGAGACAGTATACGCGGATGTACGTAAAGGTAAAACTTACAAGCTTACTGAAATCCAAGATGATGGAACGATCTATCTTGGAGAGACATCCGTAAAATGGTGGAATACTCTTTTCCGTTTGGATAAAGAGATTTCATTTGAAACATTTGCATTGCGTGTGTTCGCAGCTATTGCCCAGATGGCAGGTGTTGATGGTAAAGGTGTGAAGACCATTGTTGTTAATGGTCTCAGCAAAGACATGCTTACAGCCATGATTGCATCAAAAGACAACAACGTAGTAGTTGATCGTCTATTTGACACCTTACGTTTTGCTATCAAAAACAGCCCTATGGCATCTAAAGGAACTCCAGTTGGAAAACATGAAGATCCTGAAGAGGTTTTGAAACACATTAAGTTCGAAGGATCGGGATATGTTCCGGTCCGTGACTCTCTCGGCAACGTGCTATTGCATGTAAAATTTGAACCAACAGGTTATACAATGGAGCGTCGTTAATTGAGTGTTCTTTGGAATCGTAGATTCCCCTCATTTAGTATCTGTGTATACGGTGAGTTGAACACAAAGTTAATTAGTTCTATTTAAAAATCTTTAAGTTCTAAAAATAAACTTTTTCCTTTTATGCAAGCCCACATTAAGATTCTGTGTAATCTACTAATACGATACTGAGTATCGTATTTGCAGTGGGTTTGTGTAAATTTAAGACGTATATGGTAATACAGGGTTCGATTCCCTGATACGTCGCTAGGTAATCTACGAGATTTTCGAATTCAAGTTTGAACATATGTCTAACATTTTAAATCAAAAACATCATGAAATCAAACAAGAAGTTGAATGCAAAAGATATTATTATCACTCGTAAACGTCTCGACAGTGAGATTAGTCAGTATTGGTCATTTATTAAGAATGAGAACACTCTACGTAAGAATATGGTAGCTAAGTGTCGATTCCATAATTTGGCTGAATTGCACAATCAGATTCTTCAGAAGATCGAACAGCGTATTAAAATTAAGGGTATGCTTAATCAGCTGAATAACGGTATTCTGAAATTTGATACCAACTCCTTTAAGAAGACACATTATTATACGATTTTCCGTCTTCAGGAGGCACAGGAACAAATTGTAAAGTTGAATGAGATTCGTAAAAAATGCGTAGCTCCTCAACTCAAGGCACAGAAGGGTAAGAAAGGTACTGGTTTTAATGAGATTTTCTCATTTGAAAAGATTAGTGCAATGATTTCTCGACTGGAACAAGATGTAAACACTTATAAGAGTGAGATTGAGAAATACAACAATGATACTCAGATTGAGATTATTGATGATAGTCTTGATTCAATTCTCGCTGCTTAATAATTATATGGTTTAGTGTGCTGGACTGCTTAGGATACTAAGACTCTGATCGATGCAGAGAAAACCAACTAGAGATAAATAACATATGTCTAATTAAAAACATTATCAAAATGGAAAAAAATAATACAACACTCGATATACAGATTTCAAAAGCAGTTGATCACGTTTATGGTTTTGACAAATTTGATGAGAAAAAACGCAAAGTTATGCATAAAAATCTCAAAAAAGAGTCTAAACAGACCATAAAATCTGATAAAGCTAAGATGAAATTGTTTAAATTCATAAAAACCAGCTATGGACAGTTGTTCGTTAACGAACTACATCGCATACCAATTCGTATGCTTTGTCCTAAGTATCATCTTGATTATGTACTTATTTGGAAAAACGATTCTAAGGTATATGATCTTATTGATGAGGTTGTGAAACGAGCTAAGGTTGCTCCTGAAATCAAAACATTCCCTGATAACTATGGTACGTGGGAGTGGAATGATAGTAACTCTAAGCCAATTCCTAAGAATTTAACATCAAAACCAACGTATGAAGTTTATTATGAATGGAATACGTATCGAGATAAAGACACTGGTTTACCAACATATAAGCACTGGAAACTTACACGAAAGCTTCCATCAGAGATAGGTATTTTTGATAAGAAGAATACTATCAAAAAGCTTATGGATCGTACTGAATTCATCCGACGACTTACTGAGCATAAGATGGCTAAATGGTACGCTTTACATCCTAAACCAGATTCACGAGCAGATTTGTTCCCAGAAATGCTTGATCAGGCTTGGTCAGCAAGAGAACTTGAAGCTCGATCACATATTCTAGCGTTTAACACGCTTAAGTATGACAAAGATGCTTTACCGGTTATTGGTCGGTTTAAAGCAGACGAAGATAAATACACGGAACGCCCTATAGGATATGTACTTGATCCACATCACAATGCTGATAACATGAATGATAGTGAGGATAACTGCGTCGTAAAGGATGCACGTGAGTTGTTTACAACTTTCCGAAAAAATAATCCTTCTATTATTTGTGCACGTATTCAGAATCGTGATAAAACTCTAGGTCAGATTCTTGTTGCATAGCAAGGATAGGACTTTAAACTATGTTTCGCTTGATGCCATATAGTAAAGCGAATGCCTGTGATCCATAAAAGTATATGGCTATGAGGATGTGACAGGACCGGTGTGGCTAAGATGTATTGCAAGCCAACGGAGGGTACCGATTTCGATGATTCATCTGAAAAGCTCTCCATTCCCATAAGATTAACAGAATTATTAATAGCACTTGAAGATTATAAAAGATTAAGATCTGTATCGTGAGATATGCGGCGTCGAACCCGCTATGGGAACATATTAACTAAGAGTCTTAGAACCATGGTAATACACAACAAAAGTGTCGTTGTATACGACATAGAGATATTTCCAAATGTATTTCATTGCGCATGCAAGGATACAGAATTAGGAGTTTACCATAAGTTTGAGATATCCGAAAGGAAAAATGACTTAAAGGAATTAGTAGATTATTTCTATTACGAAGGAGAAAACAAATTGTTTTGTGGTTATAATAATAAACACTATGACGATGTTGTTATAAACTACCTAATAGATTATAGTAATACTATGTTGTCGCTACCAGCATCCAGAATTACAACTAGTTTGTTTAATCTATCTGGAACTATAGTGAACTCCCAAGAAGGAAATATAAATGCTTTCAAAAAATGGAAGTATGCAAATTTCTTTGAATCTATGGATTTACTTACTATGCAATTTAGTAGTAAGTTGAGAGTAGGTTTAAAGGAGATGCAAGTGACAATGTTCTATGATAATGTACAAGAATATGAAGGAGATTTTAACGATGTGTTAATGCCTTCAGATATTGACAAAATGATAGAATATAATATAAACGATGTTAATTCAACGGAAGAGTTATTAAACCGCTTAAATAAGCACGGTGATATTGATGTTCGTTTGTTTGTCGAAAAAGAATACGGGTTTAACGCACTGTCTATGGATAGTGTTAAATTCGGAGAGACTATTTTAGCTGGTGAATATTGCAAAGCAAAACACATCAGTAAAAAATATCTAGAAACATTACGTTCTCCAATGGATTATGTTCCGTTGAAAGATGTAATATTACCTGTAATAAAATACAAAAATCCGATATTAAATAGCGTTTTGGAAGAGATGAGACAACAGGTAGTCCCAACTCGAAAAGAATTAATACCAAAAGGCAAAAAAGCTTACGAGAAGAGTTTTGTTATCTCGAATACATGCTACTCTGTGGGAGTTGGTGGAATTCATTCACTAAACAAACCAGAGGTCTACATACCAGATGAGAACGAATACATAGGACACGCTGATGTTACATCAATGTATCCTTCATTTATAGTGCAATATGGATGGGTTCCACGTCATCTTGGAAAAGAATTTTGGCAGATATACTGTAAAATATATTATAGTCGAATAGAAGCCAAACATAGCGGACAGGATGTAAAGAGTACAGCATTAAAACTGGTCTTGAATTCTGTTACGGGAAAAATGCAGCAAGAAACAAGCTGGTTGTACGATCCTTTTAGCGTATTTAAAATACGAATCAACGGACAGTTAGTATTACTTATGTTGGTAGATCGTCTACTCGAATTGGGTTGTAAGATTGTACAAGTCAATACGGATGGTGTAATGTATGTCGCTCGAAAAGACCGAAAGGATAGAGTTCAGGAAGCTATCCATGAAGTTGAGGGACTTACTAAGCTTGGATTCGAAACTGACAGCTATGAGGCGTTTTATCAATACGCAGTCAACGATTATTTCGGAGTCGTTGAGGGTTATTCTCAATCTAGAAACCCTAAATTGATAGAAAAGAAAGGAATGTTTATAACAGATGCAAAACTTGGTAAAGGATTAGCACCATTGATCATACCAAAAGCTGTTATAAACTACTTTGTAAACAAACAACCGGTATCTGAATTTATCAGAAACCACGACGACATAAAAGACTTTTTAATGACACAACGTGTTGATAAAAAGTTTAAAGTTGAATGGGCAAATAAGCCAACTCAACGTATCAATAGATACTATGCGTCAACAAATGGCTATTATTTGTTTAAAGTGAAGGATGAAAACGGACATAAAGAGTATAGTAATATGCTTACTAAGTCTGGTGTAACTTTACTAAATAAATTAGATAGTCTTCCAATAAAAGACAGAAAGATTAACTATCAGTATTATATAGCTGAAGCTAATAAGATTATAGAGAATTTAGTATGTCGACAATTGGAATTGTTTTAGTAACCAACTTGTTAACCCTAGAGTATAAGAGATGATTATTGAACTAGACACAAAACTTGCGGAATTACCGCAACAACTCAATATGAATCAGTTGGTGTTCCTAAGTATGGTATTAGGTAGAAATCAAAAAATTAATCAAAGCGCCCAAAAGATTGTCAGCCTAATCAGCGGCGATGAGATATCATACTTAGTTCAACAGGGACTTATAACCTCGATAGAGAGAGGAAATTCAATTACATATCGACCAACAGAGAAGCTTCAACAATTTGTAGCTCCACCAAAAGACTACTTCGATCTGTTTTACGATATGTACCCAGTTTATATACTACGTCCAGACGGTGCTAAAACGTACTTAAGGGCAAATGTAAATAAATGCAGACGTCTTTATAATACATATGTTGGTAATAGCCAAGCTATGGCGGAGCATATCAACGAATGTCTAAAATTCGAAATCGATAAAAAGACTAGATTAGGCAAACTTATGTATATGAAGACTATGTGGAGATGGTTAGTTGACCATCAATGGGAAGAATCTGAAGAAGAAATGCAAGATACAGAAAAAGTTAAAAATAGTACATATGGAACAGAACTCATCTGATTTAAAGATACGATCTATATCCTCAGTCGCACAGGAAGCGATTGACTACATAAAAGGTAGAAGAGAAAACGATATCGTGTCATTAAGAACCAGATGGAACAAGTTTAATTCCCAGTGTATGGGTGGTATAGAACCTAACACTGTGTATACTATTACTGGTATTTCAGGAACGGGTAAGAGTTCTCTTGCAAACCTTATCGAAACTGATTTAATTGATTTAAATCCTAAGGAAGATATTATCATTCTCACTTTCTCATTAGAGATGGTAGGCTTTAGGCAAATTGGAAGGACGTTATCTAGTAAGCTTAAACGAACGACTTCTGAATTGTATAGCTCTGAAAAGAGCCTGGATGACCAAACCTTCGCAAGAGTCATCACAGTAGCCAACGAGCTAAAGGGGTATCCTATCTACTTTGTAGATAATCCAGGAACCTCCAAGCAAGTAGAAGATACTATTATGCACTTCTATGATAAATATGTTAAAGGTACTAATAAGCACTTTATCATAATGTATGACCACGCTCTTTTAACAAAGAGGGACGGTTCGGTTTTGGAAACAATTTCCAATTTGTTACAAGTATTTATACAAGTAAAGAAATTGCCGTACACTTCTGTCATACTTCTTACGCAAATGAATCGTAACATAGAAGCGCCTGAAAGGATTAACAATCCAGCGTCACATTATCCTATGAGAAGTGACTTATCGTCATCCGATGCGATATTTCAGGGTAGTGATTATGTTTTAGCACTACACCGACCGGAGCTGTTAGGTATACAAGAATATGGTCCGAATAGATTACCTACAAAAAACAAGGTGTATATGCATATTCTAAAAAATAGAGATGCAGGAAAACCTTGTATACTTGGATTTGAAAATGATCTTATGTATAATAACCTGATAGAATGTTAAACGCATTGCATGACATTGTTTAACAATTTAAAGGCTGAAAATTATGACACGAAATAATTATACTTTTACCAATATTAACAATAGTAATTCACGTTTTATCAGTGCTTTTGAACCCAGTTTTAAACACACAGACGATTCTAAAGCTCTTGATTCTCTTATTCTTTCTTCTTTGATAGAGAAGAATCCTTATATGAAGGATCTTAAGTTTGGCGATATAGACCTTGAGTATGCGCCAGAGAAGAAGAAGTCGTTTATTGGATATATTTTTGGTAAAAATAAGAGCGCTACGAAGGCAACAAATAAGACTATTGATTTGTTGAGCGCTATAGATTATCTTGCACACAATTATAAGGGTGATTCAAACGACAATCTCTCTAATAATTATATCAAGATTAAGCTTGCCGATGGTACACGATTGTACATTTTCGACGATGAGATTCAGATTGATGATACTCTTTACAGCTTGAGTGATTCTGCCGCTATTCTTAACGGTCTATCTCCTGCAAAGAAGAAGCTTATCATTGATTTTGTTATCGATATTAAACTTTAATTAACAGTAAAAACTCACGAAGTATGTTAATATTACCTACAAGTAAGGTTCCAGCAACCTCAACAAACCCTCGTTTTATGATTTTATACGGTCGTCCAAAATCTGGAAAGACATCCAGTCTTGCACAGTTGGATAACAACCTTATAATTGATTTAGAAGGAGGTTCAGAATTTATTGATGCTATGGCCATCCAGGCAAGAGATGTTAATAAACTTGGAGAGATTGCCCAAGCCATTAGAGCTAAGAATACTGAAGTAGGACATAAATTCTATAAGCGTATCACCATTGATAACGCTACTCGTTTGGAAGAAATTTGTCTTTCTTACGCCGCTTCCTTATATCGTGCAACACCGATGGGAAAGAACTGGAAAGGTACTGACGTCCGTCTTCTTCCAAATGGAAGTGGATATATGTATATTCGCCAAGCTGTTCGCAAAGTAATTGATATGTTCAAGGAACTTTGTGAGGAGTTTATTCTCGTAGGTCACGTTAAAGACGTACAAATAGAACAGAATGGTGAAGAACTCAGTGAAATGGCTCTTGACCTAGTTGGTAAGTTATCATCTATTATATGTGGAGAAGCTGATGCTGTAGGCTATGTCTATAGAAAAGGTTTAGAGACACATATAAGTTTTAAAGGTGGTGACGGTACCATAAAAGAAGCACGAGCTCCTCATCTTCGCGGTAAAGATATTATTATTGCGACAGGTACAGAGGATGGAAGCACTATCACAACATATTGGGATAGGGTATATAAAGAGACGAGTAAATAAGACGTTTAACGCAAAAATATAGAATTATGTACAGTACAAAAACAGCAGTTTCAAATAACGAAGAATTTAGTTCAGCATATATGCCTGCAGGCATTAACGAGAATGTAACATTGAAGGAAGTAAATGTAAAGAAGTCTACAACGCAGTTGGATTTCCTCGAAATTGTATTCGAGAATGAAGATGGTCAGACAGCTTCTATGACAGAGTGGAAAAATAACAAAGGTCTTTATATTAAGACTGATGAAGATTTGCAGAAACGTGATGACCAGCAGTTTGGTCGTATTATGCAAATTGTTGATTTATTCTACCCTACGCGTGAAGATGCGTCATTCAACACATTTGTAGAGATGATTAATTGGGTTAAATCGAAGCTTGATCCTATGATTCCTACAAAGAAGGAATTACGTTTAAAGGTTGTTTATGATAAGAACAACTATACAACTATTTCTAAAAATGGTGTCTTCGTTGAACCTATGACTGTAACAAAAGAAGAGTCTCAGATTAAGCAGTGGAAACGTGATAACTTTGAACGCACAATTGTTGCAGACAAAGAAGCACCTGCTGCAGACCCTCTTGCAGGTTCTACTACCAGCACTCAGGAAACTGAAAACTCAAATATGCCAGGTGCTAACGACCTGCCTTTCTAAGGAAAGCAAATAGTTAGTGGTGGACGCTGATTCCATAAAAGAACCAGCAACCCTTTAATAGAACCCAGACGCATCCCATAAGAACTGCGTTTGGGTCATTCGACATGAACGGACTTACGTATAATTAATGTTTAACAGATTCGTTTGAGTAAATTAACAGTAAGTTGTGTGGTTCGACTCCACACCATGTCACAATACTAAGAACTTTAAGTCATGTATAGTACAAGAACAGCTATTACAATGAGTCTAAAAGACTTATTGAATGAGTTGGACGATTATGCAATCTTTTCATATTATCTTGGATCTTTCCAAGTTGGTAAACTTATGAACAGTCCATTGCGATCTACTGATAAAATACCGTCTTTTGCGATATTTAAAGGACGACAAGGAAACTTGTTGTTTAAAGATCATGGAACTGGGGTTTCTGGAAATGCCCTTAAATTCGTTAAGTTGTATCGTGGAATAAAAACTAGAAATGAGCTTGAAAGAGAGCTCTTAAGAATAATCAGACGAACGAACCCGTCCAGAGCAGTGGTTAGTAGTAATACTGAACCTGTTATGAGTTCGTACGCAGCTGATATAGGTGTCGTTAGACAGCCGTTTACGGCAGTTGATAAGAAATATTGGAAGCAATTTCATATTTCTATAGACACATTAAAACTATATCAGGTGGATAGTATTAAATACTTTCTTTGTAATAGAGTCGTCCGAGGAACCTACAAAGAAGACAATCCTATGTATGCGTATAAGGTAGATGATAAATTTAAGATTTATCGACCTTATGCCTCTAAGTATACTAAATGGCGTACCAATCTGACAAATAGGAACGTCCAGGGCTTGTCCGCATTGCCTGCAGGAGGAGGGAGTATTCTCATTATAACAAAATCTTTAAAAGATGTTATGGTATTCCATGAGATGGGATTTGATGCTATCGCTGCTTCTAGCGAAACCACATTTATACCAGAAGATATACTGAAGTCTTTAAGACATAAGTATAAACATATACTTATATTGTATGATAGAGACAAAACTGGAATGCGTAATGCTCGATCATTAAGTAAACGATATAAGTTAGATGCATTTTTTGTCCACAAAAGGTTTAAAGCCAAAGATTTATCAGATGCAGTTAGAGATAACGGTTTTGATGAAGTTAAAAAATGGTTAATAAAAACTTTAGAACGATATGATTGAAACATTGATTCTCTCTGCTCTCATAGGTAGCCTATGTGGAGCATTGTCATGTTGGCTTCTTAAGTGTAAAATAAACTGTTCAAGACCTTTGGAATTACAGAAGAAATCTTATTTGACAATAGGTTTACCAAACGGTAACTTGTTAACAATATGGGATTCCTTTCTAAAGGAAGGACAAATCGTTGCATGTTGCCATCATAATAATGCTAGTGTTAGCGTTATAGATGGTGATTTAGTTTATTTTGCAGATAACAAAATAGCTAGCATTGTAAGACACGTATTAGATGTCTAAAATAAGAAAGAGCTTAAAAGCCAAATCTAGTGCTTCATCTAAGGGTGTACGTTTAAAACACGTCATCATAGATGGTATAGAGTTTAAAAGCCCTTTAGAGGGTTACACATATAATGCATTTAAAAAGGCAAATATTTCTGTAAATTATGAGCCTGAACATTATGAACTCTTACCAAAGTTTGACTACCTCGGCAAGCACTATAGAAATATAAAGTATACTCCTGATTTTGTAGGAGATAACTTTGTTTGCGAATGTAAAGGAAGGGTGCAACGAGACTTTCCGCTACGTTGGAAAATGTTTCTCTTTAAATTTAAAGAGATGGGTTTAGAACGTAAGTCTTACATCGTACACAATCATAAAGAGGTAGATGAAATGATTAAAGAACTAATAAGTCAGAAAAATCATGAATAACTTTATAAAACAAGACAACGTAGTATATAAAATGCCGGAAGGCTTGTCATATGACCTCGAACCAAATCGAATGTATCGACTCAGTAGAATAAAGGTTGGTTTTGATTATATTACTAAACTGGTTGCAGATGGGTTTTTAAAAGAACCTAAAAAGATTTATGCATCAGAATCAGAGAAGAAATTTTCTGAAAAAATCAGCAATTATTTTAACAAACATGACGATAATACTGTAGGTGTATTGTTACATGGTAAACAAGGTTGTGGTAAAACATTTACTGCACGAGAGATTGCAAGACAGTCTAATTTACCTGTAATAATTGTTGATCCTTCATTTCCGTCTGACTTACTTACTAAGTATTTTTCAGACTTTCGTTCAGATATATGTATAATATTTGACGAATTTGATAAGTACTCTGATAGAAATTGGAATACAACTCCAATGCTTGAATTCCTTGATGGTATTCAGAAAACTTGTCGTAAGTTAGTTATCTATACATGTAATGATGATAGTGTTGTTAATGATTTCATGGTTGATAGACCTAGCCGTATTCGTTATTATCGTAAATTCGATACTATGAATGAAGAAATGGTTAAAGAAATCGTTACTGATTCTATTGAGGATAAATCTCGAATTGATGAAGTAGTAAACTTCATTACAAATAACGTTAAACTATTGTCTTATGATGTCATAACAGCTCTTATTACAGAAATAAACGACAATCCTACATATTCGCTTTATGAGTTAGCTAGAGACATGAATATGGCTCTTGAAGGCGATGCTCCTAGAGTGAAGCATGAGAAAAAGGAAGATAGTTTAGATCTTGTGGATATACTGGCTGAAGAGATTGCTAAAAAAAATATTGAACGGTAATGAAACTTAATAAATCAACAATGCAGAAAAAGTTAAGTAATGAAATTTTACATAGTAAAATTCGACAAACTAAACTATTAGCAATGCAAGCTTTTAATAACGGTGATGCTAAAAATGCAACATTGTATATTAAAAAGCTTAAAGAGCTAGATGCACAGTGTGAAGATTTTAAATGATGGATATAAGTATACCATATTATGAAGATATGACCAGAATAAGTAACAGTAATATAGGTTGGTTCTTAAAAAAAGGACCTTCCTATTTACATGATATGCTTACTGGTAAGGCAGAGGGCGATAAAGGCCCTCAGTTAGCACGTGGTACAATGATACACGAATATCTTCTACAACCGAGTGAATTTAACAAGGACTATGTGCTTTGGGATAAACCAACGCCATCTTCCGCACAACAGCAAAAGTTCTGCGAGGAACTAGCTAATACTACTGAAATTGAGCCAAATATCGCCATTGTAAGCGCATATAAGGCATCGTATAGGACAACTGGAAAGAGTGATGATAAAATCCTCGTAGAGGGCTCTAAAATAGCCTCTGAGCTAACGGATTATATCAGTTCAATACGAGAGCGTGATGAACGCATTAAAATTAGCCCATATCAATTGAAACAACTTCAAGAGATAAAGGCTAATATTGACAGTCATAAACTTGCTTCTAAATTACTCAAAGATGAGTATATTGGTACAGAAGATGAGTTACATCATGAATTTCATATTAATTGGGAATTTATGGATGTTAAATGTAAATCTCTATTAGATAGTGCACATTTTGATTTTAAAAACAAAATATGTACATTGATGGATTTAAAGACTACGTCTCATATAGGGAGCTTTCAGGATAGTATGAAGGATTTTGACTATTTGAGACAGCTGTGTTATTATAAAATGGCACTGCTTTGGTATATAGCCAATGAGCTTAAAGACACATCTGAATGGACCTTTAAGTTTTATATCATTGCTATCGATACTACAGGTAGTAATGAAATACGAGTCTTTGAATTTACAGATGATCAAGTTTTGAGTAGAAGTACTACAATAGTAAATGCTTTAAACGAAATTGCTTGGCATCAAAAGACTGGTCAATGGGAACATCACAAAGCTTATTATGATGGTGATGGAGCCGAAAAATTGAGTCTATGAACCTAAAAGAAATAATTATTAAACATATACAATTATGGAAAACTACGAAATTTTAGACAACTCTTCAAATTTAAACTTATGCGAAACTCAGAATGACTCTCTTAATATAGAGAGTTATGCTGATGCACAGAGTGTGGATTTATTGTTGGCTATTGTAGAGTAATTTAAATATTTGTACTATGTTTGATATTAATAAGTTTAAATCGAATTCTTATTATATTATACCGAATATAGTACAGAATGTTGATTTATTTTACAAAAAAACATTAAAAGAAGTTGAACTCAAAAAGATAGGTTCAAACACTTATCTTGATGTTGTTTATAACAATTCAGATAAAAAAGAAACATCTTCAATTATTGATATGTTATATTTTGAAAAGAATTTGTATAACACTTATGAAGATGTTTATAACAATGATATAGTTTTTGTTGTTAGATTTTTAGTACCAAAATCGTACGATACTTTTTGTAATATAATCTCTAAAAGTGGAGAGTCTTTCTTATCGGTAAAGGATTTGAAGAATACATTTAAGTATTGGAAATGGTCACTATGATCTGAGTTTTGAGAATAAAAAAAGCCAGGCTACTCGTGAGAGTAACTTGGCTTTATTTTATTTCTATATTTGCATAATCTGATTTTCGTAATATTTACGTTTTGTTCTTGAATCTAACGCTTGTTCATAAGCACTATGATAAGGAACGAACAGTTTAAATGCAGCTTTTTCTATTTTTGAATAACCTTTATACGGTCCTCTATCTACTATAGGGTTGTACGTATTGGTTGTTGAATTTTTCGACGCGAAGAGAGTGTCGAATAGGCTTCCTTTAGGCGAATACCATCTTAGTATAGAGTTTACAAACGCTTCGGCTTTGTCAGATAAGCTCTAAGCTGCTGACACAGTTTTAAAGTTGTTTAACACATCATTAGCTCGGTATGGTGTGAATGATTCCCATTGAACTCTTCGTGCTAAGAATGCAATAAACTATAACAATAATTTGTCTTTATTATCATCATCGTCAGCATACGCACATATTAATCCGACTATTGGCGTTATCACCATGCTGTACATAGCTAATTCTATCATAACTTGTTTTATAAGCTGTTGATAGACATAAGCTGGGACACCATTTACGTCTCGTTCGCCTCTGTCTTTTAATATTTTATATTCATGTTTGTATTCTTTACCCAAAGTCTTCCAAAAATCTTTTTTACCGAATATTGTGAGTATAGAACCTCCTGCTGCAATTCTTGCATCTATCATTGGAGCCATTAATAATTTACTAAACGCATAAAACGCACCACCTTCATATTCTTTAGTATCCAGATTGTATGAAAGTTTTTGGAATCTTTCTTGAATCATAAGTGGTAAATATTGTCTGTGCATTAAAACACAAGCTCCTAAAAACGATGTACTTATAGCTGCTTTTTGAGTTGGTAATGGTATACCGTCAGCAGAAGCAGCATATCTTTGTATTTTAGCTTTTACTTCATCGTATACGTCATCATAAGCATCTTTGTACTTAGAATCTATATTTATTTTAAAATCTTTTCCAGTAAATATAGCCCTAAGACTTTTAGCATTATCGTATTTTTTCATAGCAGCTTTAATCTCTTCTTTACTTTTACCAGCATTTGAGAGTATTACATCGGTCTTAGTTACAAAAGCACCATCTACATATTTGTAAGACATTAATACTTCTTCCATAATATGTCCTTTTGTAAGATAGTCGGCAAGAGACATCCCTCCGTATATTGCATGTGTTGACAAACCGTTTAGTATACGCCACCTATTTGAATTTTTATATTTTCTTTCTAACTATTCTGCGATATTAAACTCATCCATTAGTAATTGATGCACATCATTAGTAAGCCTCTTAGATATATAAGTACCTTTGCTAAAAGATTTAAACAAACTTCTTATAACTTCTTTTGAAGCAGACATATTAGTATCGTCGTTTAATAACCATGATTTTATATATTTAGCAGGGTGTAATATAAATGCACCTTTACCGTATTTATAACCAGTAACAGCGTTTATTAAATCATTATACATAAGTGTCATCATACCGGTTAATGCAACCATAGGGTTACCTCCAAGGTTTATAATACTTGCTGCATTTCTATACAATGCACCAACTCTACTCCAGAAAACACCTGCACCTTTATCTTGTCGTATATCATAAAGGTTCATATCTAGGAATTTTTTAGCAGCTTGATATGTTCTAGATTCTTTTCCGTTTTCAATAGTCCTCATTTTCCTTTTTTTACCAGAAAGCTCAGACCATACAGCTTTACCAAAATCAATAAATGAAGATGTTGATGAATGAAGATATTTACGTTGACCTATTTGATCAACAATAGCTTCACATGTATCTTTAATTCTAGACTTTCTTTCAAATCTAACAGACTTGTCGTAATATTCACAAACAGAACCTATCAAATCAGAAGTTATATGCTCTGGGTGTTCTAGCTTTTTAGTATAATATATAGGTATCATATTTAAATGTCTACCATCAGCTCTAACACCAGAAGATTCCAAAAAGTCAGGATTGTTTATTTCTATTGTATTTCCAAAATCGTCAGTTTTTGAGAATAAACTACTAAGAGCTTGACCAAATTCATCATCCTATTCATTCTAAGAAGTAGCTCGATTTACCTAAGAACCTAACGTCTTAGCAGCCTGATTGTTTGTAAGCCTCTCCCAAAGATTTCCGTTTTTATTATCTTTTACATACTCCCAAGCCTCTCTCCATTTAGTAGATTTCATTACTTTAAAGAAAGAGCCTTGTATTTGAGGTAAAAGATAACTATCGTAGTAATTTCTGACAGTTTGCAATTGATTACTCTAATCCATAGTTTCATAAACAGCATCATATAGAGCTTTTAGAGTAGAGCTTTTCATAACCTTATTATAAGCTTCTGAATTATCGTACAACGACTTCTTAGGAACCATTGCCGAATTCTAACTTTCGTCAAAATCGTCATTTATAAACTTATTATCGTCTCTATCCATCCATCCGTCACCAGGTACGATATCGGTATATATGTCAGCATATTCTGGTTTTACTACAATCTTGGTATACCATTTATATGGTCTATAAGATGTGTCATCTATGGCATCATAATATCTACCAGTAGCCAATAGGAAACTATCAAGATAATCAGGGTTATTTGTTTCAGTAGCTTTTTTACTAGCAATACTCAAATATTTTTTATATAAATCTGTTGTCTCAGATTTAGCATATTTTTTAAAAAGTTTTCCTTTCAATGCAGCTAATTTTCTAGTAGAAGGGTCTCTTAGTTTTGCCTATCTTGCGATTTTTGCATTCTAAGATTCTAATAATTTAATCTTAGCTTTTGCACCTTTTGTTAACATTTTAGGATCTACCTCTCCTGTGTATTGATTTCGACAAGGAGCTAATAGTTGATTTATTATTTTTTTATTATCGTCATATGTTTTACCACCATCTGTAATAGCTCTTCCATGTTCATCTCTACCTATAACGGCTTCGTAAACAGGTAACTCTGGCATTTCATTATCAATATCTTCAAACAAAAGAGGTTTTGTGTTATCAGAATTCATTCTCAACACTTTTTTACTGTTTCTAGAATCCCAATTATCAAGTTTTTCCCAATCGAAATTAGAATTTTCTCTACCTTTCTGCATCTCAGACATACCGCCACATTGTTTTATAACTTCTGTTCTTGCGTCAATCCAAGCTTTTTTGTTCATCTTAACCTATTTATCTCCAAATAGCTTCTTATCAAGCTCTGTGAGTTCTTTATAGATTTTGTATTCAGTAGGACTTCCTTGTTTCGACTCACCGTTTGGGAACCATGGTGATTTTAGTTGAC